>Ga0307514_10000383_pt1 | contig 101324 bp, 84 predicted proteins | sample 16_EM_MG_FD_203088 | JGI IMG/M metagenome (GOLD analysis project Ga0307514, IMG submission 203088) | Populus trichocarpa ectomycorrhiza microbial communities from riparian zone in the Pacific Northwest, United States - 16_EM | ecosystem: Host-associated > Plants > Roots > Unclassified | place... | reverse complement strand
TCGTTGCGTCTTACATTCTACTGAACGCGCCCAATAATTGATTGCCACGTTTCCCTCAGGTTACCGTGTTCATATAATGTGGTTTTGAAGCATTATGCTCCTGATTAATATCAGGCCATCCATCATAGTAAATTATATCAAATGACGTCTCAGATCATAACTTCAACTTGGACATATTGCTTTCCCGTTTGTTTCAGTAGTTGGAACATTCACGACTGACATGTATCTCTGCGTAATCGCAATTTAACTGTGTTTGATCTTCTTAATGCTTTCAATTGCAATATTCTCTGCCTCACCATAATTGGCTATTCAGCATTGCACCATAGATTTAATCAGCGACCAACTGATACTATGCCAACGTAGATTTTGACACGTCATAATATGACGTTGCGATGCATACAGCCTCTAATCAAAAAGACCGGTTCGCTTCAGGCCTCTTATCTTCAGCCAATGCCAATAATCCCTCAGACACTGCATGCTTTGGCCTCGAGCTTCCGTAGACCGGGGAGTGCCGCAAGTAATCTCACCGCTTTTGCGCGTGAGTTGCAGATCCCTCATAATAGCATATTGCATAACGTCTGCTGTGCATGTAATTCTGCGTATTCGCAATTTAACTATGCATTGCCCCGCTAGATAAGATATAGTAATCGTGGCCAAGAGTTATACGCATCTAAGAAGGTTTCTCACTTCCAGAGCAGGCAGCATAACTTCATCATCATATTTGAATCCGACAGTGTGAGTGTATCGTCACAGCTTGATCGACAAGTGACTCAAGTGTAATCCTGCTAAAGATCACTTGACAGACAAACATGACATTGTATTTGAAGGTAGGTGTTTTGCATCCCGTAGGTTACCCTAAGACATGTACCTTCTTCGATCTGTCATGTATCTTTATCACTGTTAGAGGAGAACCCCTAACATTTTGGTTACCAGATATCACCAACTAGTAGTGCCAACACCAGGAAACGCAATCAAGGTATACCTATCTCTCCACTGTAGCATGTGACCTATTTTCTATCACACCATGTGGTGTCAGAGTGGATGTCAGTATTTCCTCTAGGCGAGATGTTATCAGCTGGAGGCAGCTGAAAAACTCAGGTGAGACCCTTCACAAAAGAGTCGTTGTATGGTAGTTTGCTCGAGCTAATAATAGCATATTGGCAGACGCTGACTCGGCATTGTATAAGATGAGTACAGGAAGCGACTCAGAAATGAAGAGGGAGGTGGAGGTGAGACAATTGCACAGAAGTCCAAGGTCCACGAGGTTCTGGAGAGATGGCAGCCCAGCCAATATGCTATACAGAAGGAATCGCAAACTCCAATCAAGCAAATGACAGGTATAAGATAAATTTCGGACAATGAAGAGATCATCCAAGCATCCTGGTCACTCCTTCAACATGATGGTGCATCTGCATTTAAATTGTCGGACAGAACAACTTTTACACTAGCTTGGCCTACAAATAACCTCTCTGGCGGCCAAACTCAGCTATTGGATGTCTGCCAAATGAACAGAATCAACTGTCATCCAGTGGACAGTGAAGAGGATAATGCACCTGGAAGAATTTCGGACACAGCAAACTGGTACAACTGGAGTGGCGACAGGGATAATCCAAGTGACAGCGCAGACGATTGTGTGCCAAATGTTCAATCTGAAATCAAGTTGGCTGATGGCATCAAGGAATAGGACAGCACAGAGCTGCGAGACGTAAGTGCGGCACCAATCATTCGCAGATCGATTTGGCCCATACGGAAGTCAAAGAAAAAAGCTGAAAGAAGATGGGAATGGTCAATACAATTGAAACAAGGAGGAATACAGGTATTAAGGAAAAGTAGTACAGAATGCATCTATATGTTTCACCAGGTTCTGTCTGTTGCTTGACCAAGAAATTCATTTGGAGATATACTATGGGAGAATGGTGAGCAGTTGTATGTGAATATCAGTGGATAAACCGCTGTATAGCAGATGGAATGTATCATTTAGCAAGATGTATAAATTGTAATTGAATGAGAGTGTACAATGCAACAGTATTACGAGGCTCAGCTTTGCCATAGGGCTGAGTTTCAATAAGTCAAAAAGGTACCCACTAACTTCAAGTCATTATGACTACAATTATCAATGGTAGCAGATTTTGAATACACTGTACATTACAATAAGAGTCAACCGAGAATCAACGATTTTTGGTCTTGTAAGTATGGTGACTGAAAAGTTGCTTGGGTGCCATTATGTGTAACCATTGTATTGGCAGCCTTTTTAGGCAAAAAAGAAAGCGACACGGTACCTGCACCATTCTGAGAATGAGTGTTCATGGAGCAACAACGATTTTTGGCTTTGAATCCTGGGTTATCTAAATGGCGATTGGTTGCACACATCCCAAAATGCTGTATTGGCCATCATTCGGGGCAAAACCTCCAGCGAAAAGCTCCCTGCCACATCCTATAATTCAGTGTCAATGTAACATCAACGATTTTTGAGTTGCATCATTGGCTCTCTAAGTGCCATGTTGTGGCAATAATTCATATATGAAATAATAACCGCCTGTCCAGGCATAATAGTGAAGGATATCTTCGTTACCCTATGATGAACATGAGAGTAAACAGAGGGTAAACAATTTGTAGTCTTGCATATGGTGTAATAAAGGCATCGTGCAATGAGTCAAGTATATAACAGAACTATTGACTGCCTTGACAAGGAAAAATGCAAACTATAAAAGGAGCAACACGGATTCCAAAAAAATTGATGTTGCAAACTTCAATATACACAAGACGTGATTACTGGATGTTGAATAAGCGATTTAGGAAAGATATGATTATCATGCAGCAACAACAAGAGCATTATATGAATCCACAGAAGGATCTGTTGGACAACCGACTGACAACCCGCCCAACTCAGACTGGTTGGAAGACTTCCATCAAACTGTATGTAAATTTATGGTTTGCGTATATTGAAGATGCACACCACCAATTTGGAATCAGTTCGGTTCCGAGCTGGACCGCGACCTGAAGTGCCTGTCGGGACTGCTTGTTAACACTAAGTGGACAGTGGCCAGTTCCGGATGCACTTTAACTACAGCAAGTGTACAGTCAGAGCATGACTATCGCAATTGTGACATACTGGAGACAGCAGAGCAGTTGCCTTTTCAGGTAGGAAGTTTGGTAGTATCGATAGGCAATACCCTACACACAGCAGCAATCTTCCAATGATTCGTAACTCAGTGAGGAACTTGCACTGATATTTTTCTTCTGTTAGAAATTTTATGGTTCTTTCGGACCATGCCTTACTAACATACTTACTTACACTACCTCAACTCACAGCACAATAAGTGGAACACTTAGCAATTTACAAAATAATACGTCCAACGTTCAGGCAATCTCAGCGCCAGGGAACTAATATACCAATGCACCCACGAGACATCCAGACTCTTGATGGCAATGCTGTCAAGGCTGTCAATATTGACAAATGCAATTGGTATTTCAGAACTTGACAGAGTGGTTGCAGGAAGTCCCTGTTCAAACAATGGACTGTAGCTGGAATCAAGGTATAGTACAAATAATATTATACAAGGATGGCCAAAAACACCCACCAATGGCATCCGCTCCAGCTATATTAAAAATGCTATGAGTTTGGAGTCACAATGTCTCCTCTGGTGATGGGCTGCTCTACTTAGACCTCCTGAAACAAGACACTAAACAAGATAAAAACATGTCAGGTCAGATTTAATTTCAGATACCCCTAAGAAATATAATCATCTGAGATGAACATAACACTGGCACAGGTGGCCATTGCTGAGCAGCACGATCAAGTATGGTGATGAGATAGTACTTCATCTGGCCAAGGATGTGGAATCCAGTGCAAGACTATGCTATAGGCTGTGACATATGCAAGTGAGTTATTTAATTGGCTGGGAATATAGTGGGCTTGCTAAAATCAATACCAGTTGCACAAGGCTGCAGGGAGCACATGGAGGTAGATTTTATTACTGATGTGCGAATATCTTTCAGTGCAAACAACTGCATTGTGAGCTTCATGGACCACATCTCCAAACGACTATACTGGATTCCCTGAAATACAAGCATTGATGCTATGGGATTTGTTATGATATTTTTAGAGGCATTTATCTGTATTCAAGGTGTACCTCGAGATATCATTAGGATTCCAAAGCTGCAATTTGCATTTCCTCTCTGGGCAGAAGTAAGTACAGTGATGTAGACTAGGCAGCTCATGTCGACAGCATTTCACCCACCAACAGACAGCCTGCCAGAGATCACAAATCTGCAGGTAAACCAGTATCTACAAGCTGTCACCACTCTCCATGATAACCAGTGGGACACAATGCTTCCACTGGTGGAATATATATACAACACATCCACCCACTCATCCACTTGACACAGCCCACTCAAGATAATCCAGAAATACACACCATTTATGACAGTTCACTTCGTAGTTAGACAATGGCAGCATGATGACAGTCTCAGCCTGTTACATGTGGCCTTCATTGAATCGTCGCAGGTGTTGTTACAAGATACCAAGGGCTGCCTCTGCGAGGCATAGGTTAGGCAACTGAGTGCGATTGACAATTGCTGAATGCCAAGCACCCTTGAAGTCAGGGATGTTGCGAGGCTAAGTACTGAAAACCTGCCAATATCATCTGTAAACTAACACCCTTTCGGCAGAAGCTGCAATATTCATTGGCTGGACTATACAAGATTATCAAGATCCATAGGGCAAAAGTATTCCAATTCAAATTCCCAGCTGATCTGAATATTCCTGGTAAAATTGATATTTCCCAACTCATGAAGTGCACTGCCGCTCGAGTAGGAATGATGTCACACACTTATCGTGTTGAAACTGTCCAAGATTCAGCTGGCACAATTCAGCATTCATATGTCATGAACCGAATTCCCTCATATAACTAGGCCCCATGTGTCAAATAATACTACAAACTTTGTATCAAATGAAACAGCTACATGAATGAAATGGCCTGTGAACTGGTCCCAAATCTATGAATCATCAAGAAAATGCTTGAGGACTAGAAATCACAACCCTGGTTGGGACAAATAAAGGATAATTGGAAAACGATGGGTAAAAGCAGTGGACTCAATGGCTATTGGTTACGCCTTGAGTTGGTGTCCGTTGTGAGTAGGTTTATTTGTTTTCATGATGAGTCTCACATTGTTGAAGAGGGATTTCATGTGGACAGAATCGGAACGTTGACATAAGATGTCGCTCTGCAGCGTGCATGGGCCAGAAATGCAAATGTGTTGATCTATGACAATTCATTGGATTGGGAGAATGACAGACATCATTCACCTAGATATAGAATGGAGTGTTGCCACTTTATACTACTGCACACTTACTGTAATAATTGGTTGCTTGATATGCCATGGAGTAATATTTGTTAAACAGCAATATAACTCCGATTGGGATGCAACATTCACAATTGCATTTCTCCCCACCACATATTGAGAAGCGGTGCCAATATGTCACCATACAACTAGTATTCTCTATAAGCTACAATTAATACATTATATCCTGCAAATTATCTGCTGAACATGATTAGCAGAGAAATAAATATTTGGTTTATCATTATGGCAATATTCTTTCGTATACAACACATCAGATGCTAGTATAATCACCACGGTCTGGTATATCATAGAAAACCTTATTGTATTGTTGAGAGTTGTAATATATAGCTCAGCCTCTATGCAGATGATAATAAAGGTGGTTAGTATGAATAGAATGGATATATAAGTATCAATACTAGCTGTAAGTATACTCAGTGATCACTAGGAAGTAACCAGGTTGAAAGAGGTTTGTTACCATAACAATCCATGATAAGTGGCTAAATTGTGAGGTAGCTAATACAGTGTTCACAAAATGGTTAATCTAAAGCCATTTCAGCTACTGCTCAGCTCATAGGCCATGTTGAAATGCAGTTTCAAGGTTGTACTCATACATTGGATATGTAATATTACTCGTTGTGCTGAGTTTGAAACATAAGATAGTTCAGGTTGGGTATATGATAATATGTTATTGTATTTCTTCTATGACCTTTACAGTTGTACACTGTACAAAGATATGCAACTATCCAAGATACTAGAATACCAATAAAACTATATTGCAAAGAAAGTCATACTTTGTAAGATCGACTTTTTATAATCTCAGGCGGATTTCCTTAATGAAATGTGTGGTGGCACACACCAGCTTCTGATCACATACAGAGATATAACACTCCTTTATTGTGCTAATGATAACAGTGACAATTAATCTAACTATACCATACTCCAATCTATGCAAGATGAAATATTGACCCTCTGGTATGCACAGAGCATCACAATGAATAGATTTCCACCAAAGCAATGCCATCCGGCACCACCACATGGCAAAATTACCTACTCACAATATCCAGATAAAAATTTGAGATTAACAGAAAATAGTTCATAAAATACCCATAACAATGTCATTCTATATGGAAAGCAAACAAACTGATTCCATCTGCCATCTGGGTATCATTATCTACCTTCACTACAACCATATGACAGTGCCCTCCATGTCTACTGGTAATTTCGCTTCAACCTAACACTTAGTTCACAACAAAGCACCAGCAAAAGCCAAGAATTTCAAACTTATAAGGCATCGTGCGTCAGCAAAATGCATTTTTGACCCTGGGAGTATTTGGTATTTGTTAGAGAAGAATCCCACCGTGGAAAAATCTGAGAGTTTACTGGACCAAAGCAGTGGCCTTTGGGTGCTCCAGGCAGCTCCAGTGAGCACCTGCTCAAAAGTCTGGAAGTGCCGATGACAAGCCTAGTAGCTCTGGAGAGCAAAGGCGATATGCTTCCAAGTGCTGACATTAAGTCTGGGAGTGCTTGTAACAGCCCTGCAAGCACCTCAAATTGTAGTATAGGTATCTTGAGAAAAACTCTGCTCTGGGATCCCTGCAGGTCTGCTTTGGAATCGTTGCTATTACTGATTATTGGATGATTTTTACTACTCATGTATGCAGTTTGTATTCTCATATTTGTATTTATGTATTTATATATCTAAGTATTTATATAGCTACCCATCAACACATGGCATATCTGAATTGGTGGCAGGTGGTGCTTAAATCAAGTTCCCAGTGCACCTGAGTAAAAGAATCGAGTAAACATAAAGATGAACTTGGAGGCTATGATTGACCAAGTGTGGAGATGCTCTTGGAGGCCATGAGAGTATCAACTTGGAGACCGTAATTGATTGAGTTTGGACTTATACTAGGAGGCAATAATTGAGTAAATGTAGGGATGCAATCAGAGCCGATGATCAAGAAACTTATATGCTGCAAGTGGAGGCCATTACCTTGTGAACTTGGAGGCCATAATCGGACAGGTTAGAATATACCTTTGGAGACGTTAATCAAGAGAGTTTGGAGATACACTGGGTGGGCATAATCAAGCAAGATTGGAGGAGACCTTGGAGGCGGTCAATGAGATGTGCACAGGGTGCTGACTGGACTATACACATCCGGGAGACAGCTTGCACCCATGCGAATATCCCAACATGACTTTACCTTGGCTTACTATTGCAGAGTGTGGTGCTGGCAGCCAATAGTCTAGAGAAGGAAACTGAAAGCTAACGGTACATTCAGGGGTCAAGGCTTCATCATGCAAATGAAGGGGTGCCAGACAATCATGGGTGGATGCTCTTCCCATTGTATGCTGCACTCAGTGTATGCTGTAGTCAGCATATACTGTACTTGCCATTTTCTCAGTATCATTGTATATAGGGGTAGTAAGGGAAGACTTGATTTTAAGCTCTGCAATGATGGTAGAGTTGTGGACCAGAAAGACAGATAGGGAATGAAGATGGGAAAGATATGGAGAATGCAAGCAGATAGGAGGGTGAAGGGGTACGCCTTGCCCAATTGGGTTTAGAAGACCTCGAATCGGATGTAGTAACCACCAGATCATGACTCATGGCTGTTGTATCGGAGATCATAGTTGACACTTATACTCAATTCTCTGAAGTCGCCATTTCTCATGATGTTTTCCTACATCTCCTCATCTCTCTCTTTCTTGTCCTCTACCGTACCATGATTACAGAATACAAAGATAAGTCATCCCTCTCAATCTCCCCATGCTTTGATTATAACTTGACGCTATGTACAGCATACATTTTATACAGCGAGTACTGCATACAGTATGGACACTGAGTACTGCATACATTGATTATTGCATACACCGAGTTCCTCATACACTGAGTACTGCATGCACCGAGTTCTGAATCATTCCAAGATTAACTGTCCCTTGCTCCCACCCTGTCTCTCATCTCTCCCCTCTCATCCCTCAGGTGACCATATTGTACCCAACTCTCGAAATTCCCACCATTACGATAATTTTTCCAATGAATAGTGTCTCAGCTCCCATCACTCCTCCCGCGTGAGCTATCAAATCTTGAAGGACAACCTCCAAGTACTCCAATCCTGAATGATCATGGACTGCAAGTCCATTGCCAAACTCACTCCGTCATGGCCTGAAAGTACATCTCACAACACACTCCATCATTGCCTCCAAGTACCTCTTTCAAGCAGCTCTGATCACAGTCTCCAAGTGTATCTCTAACATCACATGACAATGGCCTCCAAGTACATATCTGAGTTCACTTGATCTCTGGCTCAAACTGAATCTCTAAAGTTGTTCAATCATGGTGTGGTGAAACAATGCAGCTGGAAGGCAGAGAGCCCATAATCAATACTCCACAGCACCTCTGGGGACAACCAAAGGGACTTTGTAAGAAATAGGATGTCTGCCTTGAGGATGTGATATGGTACCCAGTCATGAGGGACAACGCAAATGGTGTGCATAAATAAAGGCTTGGCCGGAGTGGATTAGGAACTGCACAGATTCAATGGAAGTAAGGAAGCTCACCAAGAACTAATGGAACCAAGAGCTGGGAAAAATATCATGCACATTTCATATAATGCGATGGTGTCTATCTATACTGTAGTCTCCCAAATTCATCCTCCTGATAGCTCAGGCCATGTATGTTATCATTGGATCTCCATACACTCCCCCATGTTGCTCAGTCCGTCGCCTTTGTTCCAGTGTCAACGTGTATCCTCCACCAGCTTCCCCCCGCCACTGTATATTGCAGCAGTGGTAAGAAACTGATTGTCCCACCACAATGGCCTGCGACTCTATCTGTTGGTTCTCTGAATTGGTGTCACCAGGGGCTCCTCCAATTACACTCCAGAACCATCTACACCCAAATCGGCCCTGTGTATATTTTTACAGCGATTCAGAAAATACATGTGATATTCTCATATAACAAGTTCTTTGACTGTAACAAAGATGAATTTGATAGACAAAATGCCTTGTGGTTATGGAATGCTACGAAGCATTGCTGTTATAATACAGTACCAGGTCTCCTGCTGATCTGGGCAGAGGTTTCAGTGGCTCTCGAAGTTTTCCGCTGAAATTCCGACATGTCTCAGTTCCCCCAAAGTTTGATCAACCTTTAACTCAAATCTTAGCATTCTGAATCCATCTCCATCACTGCAGGTGCTTTCAGAAGCACATAAGAATACTCTTGCAGAGTTTGAGAACACTGTGCTTGGGTCCAGGGGGGACTGCAAACATGTGGAAGTATTTATGAGCAGGTGTCAGGGCTACCGGAGTGTGTGGGAGATTGGCATGTTGCTTCTGGAACAATCCAGATTTTGCTAATGTTGCAAGGATATAACTTCCCACAAGATGGTTATTGTTGACCACAAGTGTTGCCTACTCCACCGCTCACAGCTCACAGGCCATCATCCCGAGGAGCACCTCAAGTGGCACCAGGAGAAAATCGAAACAACCAAGTCATTCAGCCCACATCTTCTAGCCCACCATCAATATCCCCCCATGGACTTATAATAATATATTTCCAGTCAAAACTTGAACTGTACAAAATCAGTGTTACAGAGTGGGCTGACTTGCCCCCACCACCAGATCTTGTCTGTGATGAATATTATGCAGTTGAGGAAAGTAATGATTAGTTAGACATTGGTTGTGCAGAAGGAAACGCCTCAATATGCCCAAAGTAAATAGAATTCTGCTTGAAGCAAACTGAATTCTGCTTGAAGCAAACTGAATTCTGCTCGAAGTAAGCCGAATTCTGCTTGAAGCAAACTGAATTCTGCTCGAAGCAATTTGCTAATAGTGTTGCCTAGTACAACTTTCTTGTCTTTAACAAGTAATAAATATCATACTCGCCTAGTATTGTAGAACACAGCGAATGAAGCATAGAACATCAACGAACAGTATTGAGATAGACTGTTTCGAGATTGATGGAGGATACAGATACTGTTATTACATGAAAGAACAGGCTGTGTATAGCATTTGCATTGGTTCCAACAGACTAGAATGGTTCCAGGTTAGGGTTGGAACCGGAACCGAACTGTTCCGACAGGTTTTACAACCTCGAAAACTCAGACAGTTGCGTTTGGGCTGGTTTCCGCCTGACAATTTGACCCTTCAAAGCCCAGCTTTTTGACTTGAATTCAGTTTTTGAGTTCTGATCATATCACTACATGATCTATACGCGAATTATGCAGTTTTAGGCACTCTTTCACCTGGCGGTCTCGGATTATGAATCGAAGCAGTATCATTTGACTAGATGTAGAAAACCCGGATTTTTGGCGTGATTTTGAGTTTCATTTCAAAGTGACTTAACAAATATTGATCAGATTGCAATCTGGAGAGCTGGGCATGAAAGAGCTTATGAAACTGGATCTAATACATATATACCATGTCCTGATACAATGACAATTGGAAAACATAATTGCAGCCATAATTGCAGGCATTGCAGAATGGAACCACAGTCCAGATCCAACCTGGCCAAATGCGCTGCAATTTCTATCTGGTCCGGTTAACAACCTCGTGTCAGTTATCATGTACGCTTGGTGGGCAGTTCCCGAACTGGACCAGAGTCTCGGTTCTGGTTCAAACCCAGACCACAGCTGGGTCACCCAGAACTGATGCTAACACTTGCTGTATATGTAAAAGTGTAGTAATACTGAATGGATTCAGACACAGTTGTTCAAGACATTATTGCAGAAATATGGAAATGAAAAATAGATGGCATCAGTATATTGATGGATAAATAACTTGCGACCTGCAATAGAGTTTGGATTGTGCAACTTGAACAAAGCAAACTGTATCAACCTGCAGATTCCCACAACAATGTGTATAGTTGGTATTTGCTAGGTGCCAAATGATGACTTCATGTTATCCTAACAACTTCAGGCCTTACCCACACATGTGAGGTGCTGGGAAGAGCTAGTTGATTCATTAGAAAACAGTGCAGCCCCAAGTATATCATACAGTCTCAGAGTGACACTCAATTGTGTCTTGGAGCAGCAACAATTGAACTGTTAGTTTATGAAAGTATATACACATGAGCAACTGTTTCGATTACTGATGTATGGCCAGATTGTTTTGGACTGCTGTATTTGAAATGCTTTTAAGTTGAAACAGGGATATAATGTAAAAGTAATTTTGGTAAATATCTGGATAGAGACAGAAAGGAGGATGCAGAACACCAAATCTGACCAGCTAAGGTAATCCCCACCAGTCTTTTCAATACTAGATATGCTCACATGGGAATTGATATACACAGACTTCAGAGGGTTCTGACAAGAATCAACAAATTAAGGGTTGTGAAACTGGTTAGTAATAGAATGGAAGTTGTATTAATGTATGTTCTGATTGAAAGCATACATTTGAATCTATTGAACACATAAAATATCCATTCTAATGCTTGTTGGTGACATTTCTAACATTAGAATGAATTTCAAAAGCACTGCAGCTTCAGCCCACCAGTCGAACTAAGTTCAAAAGAACTGACAGAGATTAATGATGATATGATAAACCTAGAAAACGGTGTATGAGGGATTCAGGAACGAGTAGACATTGAGGAGGTCCTTAATCTTAATAACAGCAGATTATTACAGTACACAGTTCTCAATACAATAAACATTAAACTTGCAATTGAGTATCTGGATGAGGAAATCTGGCTGCTTAATACCTGTTCAATTTAGCAACTGAAATTTGTCCGAATTTCTGGCGCCAACTATTTACTTCCAGGCCTGCCATAAGCCAGATTCTTGGAGCACAAGAATTTGACAATATGGTACATTGTGAGGTGATGGATTTAGAATTCAGATATGCCAGAGGAGCTAGTGGCAGATGGAATGAGTCTCGGCAAGAGGTTTTCCTTAGTGACAGCAGGTGTGATATGCAAATTGCTGACTACAAAAGATATTGTGGGGTTGCCAATATCATATTTGTATCAAAATACCCTTGATGAATTGGTCAAGATAGCTCAGAATGAGTACCCTGGAATTATTGATGCAAAAAGAAAGTGGTATCCCTTACTGTAGCTGAATGGTATATGCCACTGCTATTCAGTGATTTAGATATCTTCTCCTCTTGAGCTTCCGGCTCTGCCTGAAATGTAAAACTAATCGTGATTATGATGAGGTCCAAAATGGCCGCAACACTGAACATTGTCAGTGATACGATGATCTATGGGGCAGATTTCGAGCTGATGATTATACTGGATGACGTATATGCAATTATCACACATTCAGCCCTGATCAGCATTATTGATTAACTAAACAATGAATACAATACACTTCTTGCTTGAAATTACACTTTAACCATTAGTGCAAAACTGTTGAGCAATGGCTAACTCTCAACCAGTTCATGCAGTTGTGGTTGAATGATTTGTCTTATTAGTACAACATGATGAACAGTGCAGGCTGGCAATTTGGAATACATGCTTCAATTGGATATATGCTTCAAGTGACAGCTGCAGTTGGATTTCATTCAGTCTTTCGTTGGTATTGCTGGATAATCTGCTTGTTTTCAGTTGCATCTAAAGATCTAAAGAGTCATACTGTGATTCATAATCTCCATACCAAGGTACTGAATTCCACAGTATTTGTATGATTTGAGCCGTCCTATTTGAAGACCATTCAGCTCAACAGAAAACACTGAACCTGAGTAAGATCAATTCTTATCCTTGTGACATCAGAAGGTGTTCAGAATCTTATCTCATAAATACAAAAGCCCTAGGTCAGATTCCGACAAAGAATTCACACCTTGGTGATTCTAAACTGACAGAACCACTGCAAACAAAGCTGAATATGCTTTTGTAAAAGTAGATGGACTGTGATGCTGAATGAGCATGGAAAGTAGAGGCATGAGAGCTAGTAGTAATTGCGATAGTTCTATGGGACACCAAAGCTTGAAATGACCGTTTCACACAATGGGACAATGAATTGCCTGTGAATACTAGTGTGGATACTCAAACTTTGCAAAAGCTGAGAGATATGCTTCAGCCAATGCTTGTCACAAAACCAGCAGACTGTACAAATCATAATGAAGATAAAATATCGAATGGTGTGTTCTACAACACAACCGAAACAAATGATAATGCTTATCACGGTACACCTCCTCTACAACCTGTAGTGCACTTTTATCCTTAGCCTGGCCAGGTCCATCTTTTGAAGTGGTGGCTCACAAGATTTCTAAGGAATTATTTGGGCATGATCTCGATGTGTCCTCAATTTAGCGATGATGAATGCACACAAATACAGTGCAATTTCCAACATTCATGGTAGTACTCTATGTTTCTAACTTGATGGAACATGCATGGGACAATGCAGAATGTTTCTGCTGCCAACCATGCTGTGATAACTCAGGTGTTTGGGTTTTTGAATACATAGTACCAGGCCTTTGACAGAATGCTCTGGCTAGAGCAATACTGCTTTCCACCCACATGACAACTGAATCTGGGTCACAGGGGCTATGATGACCAAACAAGAAACTTCCACCAGCAGTTAGAAGTGAAACAAACAAAAGTCAAGCATAGAATGATAAGCCAACCTAACATTATCACCTCAAAGATATGCCAGGATTTAAAGTATTTGAAGTACCTCACACGGCAGCTTACTGACCTAGAAGCCTGTTATATCAGAACGATCAACAATAGTCATACATTAACAGAATAGCAGAATTAAAATAAACCTTTCTATATATCCGACCAATACAATCTGATTACTAATTCCAAATTGTCAAATTGTGACAACTTTAAGTGACTCTAAGGAATTAGATAAACATAGTACAGAATTCTATTCAACGTTGTATTACTAAGTTATTACTGATAAACGGGAGATTTAGTTAATAATAGACACACAGTAGGTTAATCAAGTCTTGAAACAAACACAGACACCAGGTAGTAGATAGAAAGTAGATTTAGTATTCTTCTAGACATCATTGACTAGTGTTAGCAATGGGTCCGGGTAACCCGCCAGTGGTCTGGTTTTTGGCCAGCGGTTCGGTTCGGTTCGGTTCCAGACCCGGCCAAAAACCCAACCCACTTTGTCTTGGCGGGTTTGTTAACCGGACCGGACATAAACCTACGGGTTATTGGCCAGGTTAGACCCGGACCGCGGTTCCATTTTATGGTTTGTGCAACTTTGGTGCAACTTTACCTCCAATTAAGTATTTGAGTTCTGATCGTATCATGTCATGATGAATACGTAGATTGTGCAGTTTTAGCCCTTCTTTCACGTCCCGCTTTCAGATTTGTGATCCGACCAATATTCGGGGAATTGCTGTGGAATAACACGAAATGTTAAGCGAAATTCACGGGTTTTCGATAGCCACTCAACGAATATTGGTCAAATCGCAAATCTGAAAGCTGGAGGTGAAAGAGGGGCTAAAACTGTACAATCTACATATTAATCACGTCATGATACGATCAGAACTCAAATACATAATTGGAGCTCAAATTGTGAGGTTGAAATGCCGGGTTTTGCTGGTAAAACCTGCCCAATTCCAATGGTCCGGGTTTTTCGTGTGGTAAAACCCGTTGCCACGGTCCGGGTTCGGGTGGAACCGTACCCAGAACCGCCCTGGGAGTTTGGAACCGTTGCTAACACTATCATTGACTGGGTAAAACTGTGCTCTGACAAACATTGGTCATAGTGGGTCAGGATATTTGCTCCATACAATTCTCATCTTATCATCTGTGGGCTATGCAATTGACACATTGTTGATTTACCCAATGAAATCTCAAATCATAATCAATGGTAGATTTCATGTATGTTCCAAATAGGTTTAGTGATTTGAATTATTGGACAGTAACATATACCAGGTACACCAGCATCTTCAACAGACAAATGGAGTATATTTTAATAACATTGTTCAGGTGAACTGCAGTTAAGAGGTCAGATAACAGCTTGGAAATTGAATAAATCTGTTACTCTCAAATGTATAGGAAAATCCTTAACACTTTGTAACTGTTATTTACTCCAATCCAGCACAGGACAGGCCAACCATGTGAAGAAGGTGTAGAAGCCATATAGATCATATCAGGATCGGGTCTCAGATAATCCTGGCAGATCTGAACATTATGGAATACAGTAATCTCTGGCTTCTAATGGAAGTCACTTAAATCTCAAATTCACCATCCAATCCTGGTTCAATATTGTGCATTTGATACTGCATACACACTGTATTTATGATGACTCTTTTGACAAATTGAAATCCAATGTTAATATACAATTGTAGTACAAGCTGATGTCAAAGCTACATATCAGCCACTGAAGCACATGTACCCAAATGCAGTTAGATTTATTTCTTCAGTTTGCATCATTCTTGAAATGAATTGTTTTTTGCTGAATCTTTCTGACTCAGCTGTAGCTAGCTCACACACAGTATAATATTTCAAATACTGCACAATTTGGTGCAGACAACTAATCCAACTGGGCCTCAGCTAACAACTGTAATCAGTACTGAATCAGGATAATTTAACCACTGTACAGATACCATACAAGTCGTGGTTGGTAACAACTGTCCTGCATTTGAAGATATCCACTATATAATGAACCATAATTGCACAGCCCAAGCATATTGGTAACCTCAGATAATTATATATTGCCTAAATTGTCAGTGTTGACTAATATTTCAGATATCCTAAATGAGTTTCACAATGTAGAGAGCAATGAAATCAGCTGCAATTTGAGACATATTCGCAATCAAAAGTGTCTGCACAGTGAATGCAGATGACTTTCAACTCATATACACCCTGTGTACCATACTTTCTCAAACAGGTTTAGATTTACAATCCATCTGATGCAGACTTAACTCAATTTTAAATACCTTGATTATTTTAACCACCTGTAATCATACTTAGGATGGATTATGTAAACACCAGTCCATCTAGTGTGATCAAAGAGAGAGATATTCGAAAAGCGGTTGCTCATCTGAAACTGAGTAGATGACTGGTAAACTCCAGCTAGTGATAAATCCTGCAAGGTTTATATTTGTAACATGTCGTCAACATACCCTCTCTGGTTTCAACTATATGCAATATGTCAAGTGAAAACAGTGAATAATGATAATATTATGATTACAGCTCGAGTTAAAATAATGCAGCTTCTGAGTGTGGCAACAATGTTCTAAGCAAGCCAAGTTTACAATCCCAGCCATTGAGTTGAATCCATTACATTAATTCAAGACTTCTTGAACTTCAATTCCCCAGAACTGCATGGAAGAACATGGTTACCTGCTTGCAGATGCAGCCTTATGATACAGTAATCACATCAGCAATGCACCTCAGACCACAAATATCAAACTGGAGTCAACCTCATATCAACGGATATTTAAATCAGATTGTAACAGAATCATGGCATGCTTTATTGGTATTATGTACAGTATTTGAATATGAGTGACAATGTATAACCACTTTGATAGCAAGCTTCCCATGGATTAGAACTGAATTCAATTAAATTACCCCTGGATCACCATTATCCCTTACACTGCTTTCTCAATGTTCATTCTCTACATCTTGAACCCAACTTCTAGTACTTTTAGAATGACAGAATAATGATTGTAAAGGAATTCGACTTGTACAAACCACTGAAGCTGCAGTTCAGTATTCGATAATACCGAATTGCATGGAAATATAGACTGAAGGAGTTAGAAATCTAAAACATCGAAATGTAATGGAAAGGTCTTAGAATGGAGGTTAGGTTCGCTCCAATGGCATGTCATGCGGCTGGGTAAGTGACAACCTTAAATCGAGTGCTCGCAAGGACAATAATCATTACGGAGAATCTTACTACATACACATACAGGCATGATCACTCCGACCCATTTGCAACCATATCGCTAGATATATGATCTATTCTCATACTTAGCTGGGCTGTAGCATACGTGCTCTTACCGTATTTTTGGTCCTTCAGTCGCGGGATACCATTCGCTCATGGTTTGACAATTTTACTCTTTTTGTTAGACGCGTCACAACACGCACACAACCTACAAATCTGAGCAATTGACCACTCAATGCCTCCCAAATGGACGAATAGACTTCCAGTATGCAGTGCCAATGAGTGTGGGAGCGCAGAGAGGATTCATGCGTCGATCGGCAGCAATTCTCCGACCCTCGCTAGTTGGATCACCCCTTAATCAGTGACTCCGAAAGTTCTAGCTGATGCAGAAACTAAAGAACACTCCGATTGTGGGAGCAGAATCATGGATGACGCCAAGGACCCCTATTCCAATGACCAGAGTGATCACAACCGTGGGACTCCAGACCCTATTGAGTCCGCGCACAATGGTGATGAGCCCACAGCACCATCCAGGATCAACCTAAATGACATGGTGGCGCCACAGCAAAAGAGGATCGAAATCCTCCTCCAGCATAACACCGAACTGCTAGAATGACGTGGATCATTGACCTCAGACCTGATCGACAAGTTTCGGATGGCATAGCAGAAACACTATACCGGCAGTGCTCGAGGATTGGAAACCTATCTTGGCTCACTTCGATCGAACTTCCGGACTCATAAACACCGTTTACACCATGACACTGGCAACGTTCAGTATGCCCTTGACCACCATGGAAGCTGGGCGCACCACACCGATCGCGACATGCAAAAGACCACTATGATGGACCCAATTACGTTGGGCCAACACCTACAAAAGAACAACTCACCATGCCTCAACAATCTTGACCTTTCCGTTGCAGAAATACAGAAGATGTATGGCGATAAGAACCGGAGACTCAATGTGGCTTGGAAATCATTCTAAAACTTTCGACAGGGTTACTACAACACCGACAAGAATGTACGGGCACACGCCAATTGACCACAGCGGAATTGGAGAGCTACAGAGTGGGATGAAGTGCAGTTCCACAAAATGCTGTACGATATGGTCTGGGCGGGCTTGAAGGCCGACTTGCTACCAAAACTCGCACTGTCTACCCATGAGAATGGGAAGTTACATTCCATTGACAAACTTTTTGATCAAGTAGCTCATGTTGAAACTCAACCAGAAAAGTACGACAAGCAGCAACAGAAGCCACCTGGCGAGTCATCTCCTGTAGGCGGGAAAAAGTGCAAGTTTTGGCCATCAATCCCAGAAACGAAGGAAGTCCCTATAAACGCATCCAAGACAGACAAGCCTGCTAAGTTATCGGGCAGTTATGGAAAAGATCAACTTCCGTCACCATGGGTAACCGTGGAGGTCTATGCATAGCGTAAGGCCAATGGGAAATGCCTATGTTGCGGCAGGGAACGTGATAAATTTTTCCAGTGCCCAAGATACTCCAAACCGAACTACGTTGATAGTTTCACCCCCTGAGATCACAAAGGCAAAGACACAGGTGCCAAAGGCGGAAATCGGCAAACCAAGCAGCAACGATACTTTGTTACTCAGCAAGCAAAATTCTATTATACCTCTGCCGGCATGTAGCACAGCAGGGGAGGTTTGACAAGACAGAGCGGGGAATGGAGACATTTGGGGCGTGGGCACTAATGGCAACATGGAGAATATCCAGATCCACCAGATCTCACTAAAATCAAGAGTCGTTCTTGAGAGTCTGAGGGCAAGAATGTTAAGTCAATGTTTATGCGGCACTAAAACACCTGATTCAGCACACATAGTTCATGAAGTACAAATACGAGACAAAAATGGCGAGATGCAACGCGTACGGACTCTTATCAACTGTGGCGCAACCAGCATCTTTATGGCACCGAGGTTTTCCAAGCGACTCAGGATATCACATGAGGCGGTACACATCACCACCATTGGCCTAGACGGAGCAGTAATGCAACATGCAAAAGACAGCCGGAAAATGCGGATCGCAGTCCAGTATTTGGACTACCTCGCAGCAGATAATGAATCAGATGTGCTAGTGGTACCAATGCACACGTATGATCTAGTACTTGGCGTACCGTGGTTTCACAAAAGACATCCTGACACTAACTGGGCTTACCATCGATTGACTTCCCTACAATCATGGAGTGCGAGTGGAGTAGAGGAAATGACACCGATGACTATGGCAGTCGGATCAATGGTCTCAGAAGCCGAAAATGACAAGCTTCTTCGAGGCCTTGTCGTGACCGTTTCGCCCAGAATGGAGCCAAGCCCCACTGTCCGATCACTCCCATCGGGACTCTGCGAGGCAGTAGCTGTCATGAAAGCATCTTCTCGCAGGGTCTCTTCTACCGCATCGAACGCCACTGCTCCCTGCTTGTTGCGTACAGCTCTTGGGTTATATTACCTGGTGAATCCCAGCTGATGTCTTCCAAAGTCGCTCCCAGCAGTCCTGTGCATTCCCCAATCGGTAGGGGACGTGCTGCGATGACCCCATCGCTAGGGAGAAGGTCGTTGAATGTGGTTGCTGCGTGTATCTGTATATCCGGACCACGCACTGGATTACCCCTTTCTACTCCTCCACCTCTTCGCTCCGGAATACCTACTCTAACGCAGAACAGATGCAGCAGCCAGGAGGGTACCTGCATACAACGGGAACTTCATCCCAGCAAGGTTTTCAGAATTGGTGAATGTCATTAGCAAGACAAAGGCTGAAACACTGGCACCGCACCGCCCAATTCGCCAAGCGATTGCCCTGGCGCGGGGGATCAAGATACAATACGGACGGATGTACAACCACTCGGAGGTCGAAAATCGAGCTCTGAAGGCATATATAGAGATGAAGCGTTCCAAAGGTTTTATCTGGCGGTCATCATCATCAGCTGCAGCACCGATATTGTTTGCAGAAAAAAGATGGCTGTCTACGGATATGAGTGGATTACTGAGTGCTCAATTCGGCAACAGTCGATAACCAATTCAACCTACCACTCATCTCGGAGATGCTCGACCGAATCCGCAGAGCACAGATATTCACCAAGCTGTAACTCCGGAATGCCTATCAACTTGTCTGAATAATAGAAGGTGACGAATATGAGACCTTATTCTGGACACACTATGGCCTGTTCGAATACCGAGTCATGCCTTTCAGCGTAACCAAGGCTCCTGCCGCATTCCAGGCCTACATTGATGACTCCCTTTGACCTTACATTGATGACTTTGCTGTATGCTATCTAGAAGACATACTGATCAACTCGACAAACAAGAAGGAGCACACGGATCACGTAAAAAACGTACTAGAATGACCATGCCGATTTGACCACTATTGGAAAGCCAACCAGTGCCAGTTCGGAGCCTCAGAGATCCGTATCCTCGGATTCATCATCATCTCTGACATGATCGGCATGGAATCAAACCGCATATTAACCATCGAAGACTGGCCTACTCCCAAGTCAATCGGAGACATAGAAGTACTTCTAGGCTTCACAAACTTCTACAGAGGATTCATCTGCAAATACGCCAAAGACACAGCACCAATTTGCAACTTACTAAAGAATTAGACAAGCAAATGGAAATGGACCTCGAAGGCAGAGCTCGCATTCCGGAAGCTTAAGGAGGCATTTACCGAAGCACTGATCCAGCAGCATTTTGCCACAGCAAGGCCTATCATCCTCCAGACAGACGCAAGTGGCTTCGCAATCACCAGTATTCTCAACCAGTATGACAGTTTCAGCATTCTCAGACCTGTCAACTTCTACTCACGAAAATGCTGCCATGCCAAACCAAATTACATCACATACGAGCGGGAGCTATTGGCCATGGTGGAGACTGTGAGGCAATGGCGACACTATCTTGAGGGAGCCAATCACAAGATCCTGATACATTGCAACCACAAGAGTCTCAAGTAATGTCAAACGTCAACATTGCTCTCCCGAAGGCAAGCGAGATGGGCTGAGATCCTTTCATTATACGACCTCGTTATTCAACACTTGGTAGGAAAAAAGAACCCTGCAGACTGAGCATCAAGATGACCTGGTTATGAAGAAGGCTACAAAAGACCTACTGCACGACTCTTGGTAACCCTTGCAGTCACCACCATTCAGCCATTCAGTGATCTCCTACCAGCAATAAAGGCAGCCCATGATAGTGATCTACTAGTGACTGACATGAAAAGTAAAATTGGTTACCCTGGCCTGTCAAAAACCGGTGGGCAAGACGGATCTAAGGGTAAGGACACAGGCATGGAGTGGAACATCAGCACAGGAGCTATCACCTTTGAGGGGAGAATATCCATGCCAGAAGCACTCCACAACCAAGTGATAAGTCTTTTCCACAATAACCCTGAATCTGGTCACTGTAGAGCTCTTTGAACTGCTGAACACGTGTCTAGAGACTTCTATTCGCTAGAACTAGACACCACAGTACAAAAGTACGTCGCACGATGCAAAGTATGCCACCGAATTACAGCACCGCGCCACACACGATATGCAGCTAATCTGCCGCTGCCACCACTATACAACCCCAGGCACATAGTTACTATGGACTTTGTCACCGACCGATGGGAATCAACCAAGTGGCGATACACCAGGATTTTGGTCATAGTCAATTGATTCACTAAGATCGCGATCTACCTGCACTACCGTGAGGATATCAACTTACCTGAATTCCCACGCATGTTTTTCAGGCACGTATGTTTTTCGAGCATGTATGTTTTTCGAGCACGTATGTTTCTCGAGCACGTATGTTTTTTGAGAACGTATGTTTTCCGAGCACATATGTTTCTCGAGCACGTATGTTTTTTGAGCAAGTATGTTTTTTGAGCACGTATGTTTTTTGAGCACATGATCTGGAAGCATGGCATCAGAAATACCATAGTCACCAACCGTGGAACCCAGTTTACAAGCCGATTCTGGACCTGAGTTTGCTCCCACATGAGCATCGACCAGCAACTCCCGACCACCTTTCACCGGCAGACCGCCTGCCAGACTCAGCGGCAGAACCAGACCCTGGTATAGTACCCCTGAGCCTGCAGCAACTATGCGCAAAATTACTGGGCCAAACTCCTTGCTGTGGCAGAATTCAGGTACAACAACTCGGTGCATGCTTCGACGAGGATAATAACGTTCTGGGCCATGTACCACAGGAACGCTGAAAGGCAGTTGAAAGCACTGAAAATGTCACATCCGAAGTCGGAGAACCAAGCGGACATTATGCTCGAGGGATTGGCAGAGACGCATCGGACTCTCCATGAAAACATACTGGAAGCTCAGCAGCGACAGACAAAGTACGCAGGTGGAAAAGATATTACGTTTGACGTTAGAGACGCCGTGTGGCTCTTGACCAAGCTGTTCTGGACCACCAGGCCACCTAAGAAGCTTGACTACAAATGTGCGGGACTGTACACTGTTAGCAAGGTCATCAATAAGAAGGCTGACAAATTACACCTGCCAAAGATGATGCGGAACAACAACGTTTTCCACTTGTCACAACTCAATCGGTATACACCACCAGGCTCAGGCCAGCCATTGAACGAACCTCACCCGATGATTGTTCATGACTCGGAAGAATGGGAAGTCGATCACCCACTCAACTCAAAATGGCGTTGTCAGAAGCTGTATTATCTCATTCAATGGGCTGCATAAAGATATGTCCGTATGAGTTGGGAGCAAGCAGAAATCCTCGGGAATGCTCAGGAGCTGATGGACAAATGCCATCACAGCCACCCAAGGAATCAGTGATAGCGGAGGGAAGAAATCAAATTGGCATTGTTTTCTCTTTTCTTTCTTTGTCATTGGAAGCGGCCCAGTACAAATGGCCTTGGCATGGGTTTTACCACCTGCTAATCACAGTCAAGTAGAGGTGGAGTTTCCCTGTACACCATATCCGCAGGACGATCATGGGATTTGTTTCTTGTTTGTTCCTATGTTTGTATTTCTGTTTGTATACAGATATGCAGCCCAGGAGGTCTGCGGCTAGAGAGGGGATAATTTAATGGCGAGGTGTTAGACTAGAGGTTAGGGTTGCTACGCCAGCCCGTCATGCAGCCGGGTAAGTGACAATCTGAAATAGTCTGCTGGTGAGGATTATGATCCTTACCGAGAATCTTACCACATACACATACACATGTAATCACTCTGACCCGTTTGTAACCATATCCCTACAAGTATAATCTATTCTCTTACTTAGCCGGACGCTGGTATACGTGCCCTTACACATGAACATATTGCGTTCTTCTAACTGAAAAGCAACATATGGAGATTCGTATTACTTCACTATTTACATCATACTTAGTTTGAACACGTATAACTGAATTGTTGTCACTCACCAAGATCAACAATCCATTCATGTTCCTTAGATTGTCAATATGGTGACAATTCTAAGCCAGGGTGTGACCGCCAATACTGGTACCTGATGCACAACCTCTGGTGGAGACAATGGCAGGGGCATTTATGATCAATTCATTTCTCACTACACTACATAACTGGCCACATGTGGTATGTACCAGTACATTCAGAGAATTGGCTCGAGTTCGTTAGGTTCATCTGTTTTGAATCCAGGTATGTTGACTTCAACCTTCCTCCAATCCTTCCATTAACTGCATACATGGATATATATTCTAATATTCAGCATTGGAGGTAACAGCAATCCATCAACTCTGGTGCGCCAGACACTTCCAATGCAAATACAACACACTGCTATCTGTGAGACAGATAAATTATTGGGAACCAGCATATCGGAATGCTGTGCAGGCTGACTGTGAAATCCATCTTTCTTGATCTAATGCCACTTTTGCGCCCTATTTTCCGGATATTCTATTACACTTTACACTGTATTTAATGTTATATCCTGTTCTCTCTGTATTTCCCAACTTCTATCTTCACTGGAATACACATGAAACCTACTGCCTCCCATGTACAGATTTACTATTCACAGAATGATGAAAAAGCAAACCTTGAGTTGCACTTGAACTCTCATTCAAGAGGACTGCCAATTTTCATTTTCAATTAAACGTTTCACATTCTATCCAGCCTTGGCATACTACATTGAACCTGACTAATATCCACACAATCAATGTATTACAGCAGGCAAATGGAGATAGCAATAGGAAACTCAGTGAGGATGAATATGAGCTCCACAGAGATTTCACCTACACTTCTAACATCAAAGAACATAATATACATCACCACCAGATGGTTCTACATCTTGGCCATAAACACCAGGATAAGACATTATTGTCATGGTGGTACTAAAATCGGAAGGACTAATATAACATTTATTTATTTCAGTACAGCTGTCTATTCAAAACCTGCCATCACTTGCTTCTCAACATTTCTGGACTCTCCACCTATTGTCACCCAATATACAAACCCACATTGGATTTTAGCGATCATGATGATGAGTCGCTCTCAAAATATTTGCAAATTTATGATAAATTGTTAGATTCCTGTTGACCCAGTGTGTGACTATCTACTGAATACCCCTGAGCAAGACAACCTTTCCAATCAGATACATATCCAAGAACATGCCCAGTTCTGTATATAACTGGTACAAGTCGCAAAATTGGGTGTCCATCTAACTGAATGTTTTCTTCAATTCAGTGAGTTGAACAATAGGCATACAATACAAGTACAGCAAGATGGCAATGTGCTATTTTCTTCAAGCAGTTTGAATGTCAGAGTAGGGTAGATATATTTCTAGAAATTCTACAGAATAGCATTCTTAATAATACTGAAAGCAAAGGTGTCCTGCTAATCCCCGACTGCAGACTGCTGCAATAACATGATACTTCCCATTGGTGACACGATATGAGCTCTGAATAGGCAAGTTCTGAAAATGCAATTCCTTCAGATATTATCACTACGACACCATGATTTCTGCATTACTTTATGCTGATTAGAATTCACTTGCAGAGTGATCATAGATCACTTAGCCACAGATTGTCTTACGGTTATCATTTTCGTGCATGAGTAAGTTTAAGTTGCTATTGTTTTGCCTAGTGCCATTGTTTACAATATATGAATACCACAAAGTCACAGCTGATAGCTTGTACTATAATATCCGACATTCTGTTTGTTCCATACTTGGGACTTCTGCTAACACATACTCTCACAATGCTGAGCTTACATATATCATTCCCTCAAAATTAATTTGATTAATTTTAAATTACATCTGAGAAGTGATTGGTGACCATCCACAATCGCACTCATGAAGGTGATTATATCACACTATGTGCTAGCACAACTCAACGAAGAGGTTCAGTTCAGGCCTCCCATCTTCATCCAATGCGTGGAATTTGACATATACTGTATGCTGGGATATTGACTATTCATTAACAAGAAGCTGCAATAAACTGTTTCCATTACTTTGGATGTTTGGCTAAAAGATTCCACTGACTTGCTAAATGCAAATTGCTTGCTGCACACATTATTCTGGCTAAGCACAGCTAAGCTGTAAGTAGTCTCCCTAGCTCAGATAGACTTGGTGTGGTTCCTAACTTTGTTCAAGAGTGACATTGGTGAGGTTTAATATTCTGGTCTTGGTGGCAATACTGCATCATCATGGTTGGATCAGTAGAAGTCATATTAGCTGACACTAATCAATCAACATGCCACCCATGTGTAACCCAACTAATGATCACATGACTGGGTATCTTAGAGTAATCCTGAACCTGTTTTGTATACTGTTAGTCAAATGGCAATACCAATATATTTGCAGCACAATCCCCTTAGTACAATTAACCCAGCTAAGAGGGATAGTTTTACAGTAACAGACTCCAAGGATATCACAGTCAAAGGAACAGAGCTGTACCAATACCATCATTTTACACCCTCAGCTTTCCATTTCCCAAAATCTAGCTGAGGCTATGGTACTCCAATCACTTAGATGGAAAAAGTCAACAAACAACAAATTTCATACGTTAAATCTTGCTCCTGTCCAGCTGCTCCTGCTATCCAGAGTTAGTGCAGGGAAGAATAGGCAGTTCTCAATCAATAGCGGATGAATATCACAAAATGCCCCACTTCCACAGCACTTCATTTGAGGTTGCAAAATGGATCATGGAGCGAAATATGTTTATAAAGACACCTTCGCCTAACAAGTCCGATGAGAATGACTAGATGGTTGATGATGGTTGAATTCATTCTCTATAGGCTTAAATAGCCAGTGGGCTTGAGATGATGGTCATGAAGATACACCATTTCAGTTTCAATTGCCTAGTAGTCCTTGTAATATTGTTGATCTGCCAATAAGCAAATTTGACAGTATTGGATTCAGTGTGATGTTGCTTTCGAACATACAACATTGGCTGCTTTCTAAACTATACAGAGTGAGAAGTAATCATCAAGACTATTTGAGGATCATTAGCAAATGGAGTACATTGAACTGTTGTTTATCCTTACCAGTTGCATTTACCAATTCCAACTGAGGTGAAAATCAATGTCTAGTAGCTCTTTATGCATGATGTATGTCGCGCAAAGGTTGTGCATGATAAGATCACATTGTCCACCTGGATCGAAGTGTTGGATTTATTTACTATCAATTTCTCTTCACTTCCAATAGTGTGGGGCACCAGCGCACTACTCATCAGACCAGAAAGTAAATGGTTGCGTATGTACCCCTAACCTTACCGGAGCTTATGCTTAGTGCTGTAGCAGCCAGTTAGGCCATGTCAAAAGGCACTGTATCTACTTCAATTCAATTCACAACAAGACAAGCATAGGGTCAAATGAAAGCTGAAGAGCCAGAGATTAAAATGGTGAGAGATAAGGCGACCGATGGGTGCAGAAACCACATGAAATCTCAGCGCCTATATGCGTTAGGGCTAAACATGTGACCGGTTACTTTCTGATCCAACGAGTACATCCCAGTGGTTTCAATCTGTTACTCATTACACTCTTGTGTTTGCCCCTGTGCCAATTCATTGTATGCTATCTCAATCTGCAATAGAAACAGAAGTTATGGAACTGTGTTCTCAAGATGAATCTTGATGTACATTTGGCACTTCCTCAGTGATACATTTTATTGTTGATGCCACTCCTCTCCTCAGTCACACATTGGTCAGCCAATTCACACCCCTCTATCGGTGCTCCTCCACTAGAGTAGGGCTTCTCACTGACAACTTTTCCCTCCTCTACCTGGATTATCTTTTCTTCATTTGATTTCACAATCTTAATGTGCCACCCCCACTCCCATTTTGCACTTCAACTCCAGGATTATTGAAAATATGGAAGTATCTACATTTCTCTTACTAATATTTGTACCTTTCTTTTATTCTCCATAAATATGGAAGGTCTTTGCGGATAACAATAATGTGGTGTGTAAATACTTTTGTTATCTGTTATCTTTAGATATCTAGAAAGTTCCGGTTAGAACTTGTCTAGAATCTTCTTTTGTTTCTGTTGGAAAGGGATTTATCAGCGCTTATCTTTTAGAACGCGCCTAGATTGTTCTAATGGTTTTCTTACGGTTCTTGTTTATAATTATGTGTAGTTGAAGAGTTTTTCTCTACTGTTTTGCGACATTGTTCCGCGACCGTGGTCATGGACAATCACTCCTTTGTTTATGTATATATAGATACTGTTTCTCCGGGTAGAGAACAGTTCTTTAGACTTGCTCTGACATCGATAAGAATATAACAATATCTTCTCGATACCTCCTTCTTCAGTATTATATGATCTTGTTTTGAACTCTTCTCTACTTCGTTACTTTTATCATATTATTACTTCGGATTCTCTTCGTTAGATTTTAACCGATCTATCTGTACTTTCGCACCTGATTCTATTAGGTTATGAGCCCGGATGAGCGATACGGAATCCAATCCTGAATATCCAACGCTACCAGTTAACCTTTTCGATAAACCAATCGAATGCGAAGATCTACCCGAACTATCACCTACTACACCATCTACACCAAAAAACATCTTCGAAACACCGTTACCTCTCGATAAAGAAAAATAAAAAATGGCTCCTGGAGGATCCTCGTTTGCTGATGCGTTCTCCTTTTCTTCACGAGTAGATACAAAGACTCCCGTCAATGTTAAGCTCGATAGTCTCGGCAAACTTATGGGACAGGAAAACTATAGGATCTGGAGCGCCTCGATGACCATAATCCTGAGAGGAATAAAGGCGTACGAAGTGGTGGTGGAGGGTATAGTCCCCGCTGATGGAGCTGATGCAACAGAGGTCGTTGCTTACGACCATCTTTGCCATACCGCGTCGACCATATTCCTACAGGTGGTCTCACAAGACATCTTGGAGAAGATTGTCGAGTTTGAGAAACCAAATCTGATGTGGACCTGGCTTCGCACCGAATATTATAGAGATTCGGCTTATGCACTAGTTTCTCAGATAATGAATCTAGTCTTCCTACCTACTCAGTACTCCAGCAACAACTTGTCGGAATTTATATTCAAGTTTGAGTCAAATTGGCTCCACCTTACCAAACTCTCGAAAGGATCAAAGGATTCGTACCGAACGCCCTTTGCGGCTTTTCTTCAGGAAGATTAAGCCAAAAGAGATTTTTTGATGGGTTTTTTGGTTAAACACCATAAAAACGTGATCGATAATCTTACGACAAAAGATAGTTTGTCATATGCCGATGTTAAACAATGGCTGATGGATATCGACACCTCCGATTCCCAGGACGACACTGCCCTGTTTACTTCTAAACCTTCGGGTAATAAGAAGAAGGGTAAGAAGCCAATAAGGAATTCCAATTTTTCCTCACCAAAAGGGAAAACCTGCACTTGGTGCAAGAAACATAATCCCGGAAAGTCTGAAGGACATACCTGGAATGAATGTTTTCGCCTGCAGAAACTCAATAAGGAGAAGAAGGAAAAAGAGAAAGATGAAGAGGCGAACGTTACAACGGAGATTAAGGTAAGAACCAAGTCCTTCTACTTTGACACGGCCTGTACCTCACACATGACCCCTTATGCAGGACGTCTCCTTGATTATTCAAAGTGTTCCGGATTTGTAAAATCCAGTTCACAAGAAAGCATGGAGATTGAAGGCAAGGGAGATGTGATTATGGAATGTGTTCTTAGGGATGGATCGGTTTCTTCTTTCCGTGTTTGTGATGTATTACATGTTTCTAAGTTATGACATCCTCTGATTTCATGGAGAAAATTACGCAATAAAGGATATACTGAGTTTGGGGAGGGGGATTTCATTTCAATTAATAACGGAACAAAAGTTATGTTTGAAGCTGTTTTTGATGGAAATTTGTTTAAAATCCCTGAGATTACACATTCGGCCCATATTACTTATGGTTTTTGGCATCAGGCTCTCGGACATCTTGCACCCTCCTCGATGGATAAAGCATCAAGGCTATATTCCGATGCCGATATCCCAGGAAAACCAAAGGACTTCATCTGCTCCTCCTGTGTTAAAAGCAAAATGACACGGAATTCTCGACCGTCTACGTCAAGGAAAGATAGGAATTAACAGGACCTCGTTTATTCCGACTTGAGTGGACTCTTTCCGGTTCTGTCATATGGTAATTCCCTTTACTACATTACTCTAATCGATGATGGTACAAGGGTTACGTGGGTTCGATTTATGAAACAAAAATCAGAGACTACTAACATTATCAAAGATTTTGTTTCAGAAATGGAGCATCAACACCACAAATCCCCGAAGGCGTTTCGAACGGATAATGGAGGGGAATATGTTACCAAGAACTTGAAAGGGTTCTTTGAGTCAAAGGGAATTATACATGAGTTTACTCCTCCTTATTCTCCTGAGTCAAATGGAGTAGCAGAACGTCTTAATCGAACTATAGGAGAAGCACTTAGAGCCATGCTTGAAAGCGCTGTTACCTACGATAAGAAGTTATGGGCTGAGGCTGTGTTAACCTCAGTATATATAAAAAATCATCAACCTCATTCAGCACTAAAGGATCTAACTCCTTATGAGGCTTTTTATGGCTCGAAGCCATCGATCCAGCATCTTCAACCTTTCGGCAGAGAATGTTATATTCATGTTCGTTATCAGAAACGAAAGGACGGAAAGAAACTCTCTCCGAGGGCACAAAGAGCTATTTTTACCGGTTATACCAACACCATTAATCATTATAGAGTGTTCCTACCCGATACAAAAAGGACCATAGTATCGGCAGACATTTTCTTCCCCCCTCTTCAGATAGAAGGGGCTTCACCCCAAAGCAAGAAATCGATTCACCAGCACCAAATTCCATCGTCCCAAATATCCCTCGAATATATCTATACTTATAAAGATAACGGAACGGATGATTTGTGGAGACAATGGATGCGGGAAAATCCTCAGGAAGCTAATACTATGTTTGATAATCATCATCCAGTTATTGATCGACTTATTTTAGCAGACTTTAGGGCTGGTAAGAGAGACGAGTATCTTGGGGCTCCCTATTGGGTTTACGACGAAAACAATATGGCGTTTCGAGAAGCCTTACCCGAGCAACCAGTCGAAGACAATAATCAAAGTTTCGATGGTTCAGAACATACAGCAATTCCTGACGACCACTTCTTTGAAGAAGAACATCAAAATCCGGACCAACAATCTCAACTTCCATTGGGACATGTCGGTCTTCCTCCGCCACGGCCTATGACGCCACCACCAATACCATTTGTTCAAGTCGTCACCCGTGCCGGAAGAGTTGTTAATCCTCCGGACCGTTACGGTTTCGGTTACGATGCAACAATGCTCGTTTCACCTTCTCGACCTCCTACACCAGATAATCAACCTCTGAAAAGACTCGAAGGAAGTCAATGGGCAAATTTGAGTGTACTACTAATAGACGAACCAAAGTCTTACCGACAGGCCAAAGTGTCACTACAATGGTCAGATTGGAAGAAGGCTATCGATGACGAGTTAAAGTCACTCAAGGAAAATGATGTTTGGGATGTTATTCCAAAACCAGTCGGAAGGAAAATAGTTGCGAGTAGATGGGTATTTAAAGCCAAAGGAAATGCTCAAGGAGAAGTCGAACGTTATAAAGCACGGTTAGTGGGCAAAGGATTCTCACAAATTTTAAGCCACGATTACGATGAAGTATTCGCTTCCGTTGTTCGTTACGATTCTCTGAGACTTTTATTGGCTCTATCGGCATGTAAAGGATGGCGACCTAGGCAACTGGACGTCAAAACTACATTCTTATATGGGATTTTAAAGGAAGAAGTTTATATGGATCTACCGGAAGGCAGCCGGTTAGATGGAATGGTGGCAAAATTAAAGAGGTGTATATACGGATTGAAACAATCTCCGAGGGAATGGTACTACCGGTTAGTAGAATACCTAGGACCTTTCGGATTTGTTATCACTCCTTGGGATCTCTGTGTTCTCGTCCACGAATCAGGGAATCTGTTTTTGGCTATATATGTGGACGATATTATGTTGTTTGGAGCTACTGGACAGCTAAAAGAGCAAACTATTAATGTGTTGAAGACTGAGTTGAAGGTCAACGACATGGGTGAGCTCAATTGGCTTCTAGGAATCCAAATAACCTTTACCGACAATGGGATCACTCTATCCCACACGACATTCATCGATAAGATTCTGAACCGTTTCTCGATGCAAGATTGTCAACATGAATCGACACCTATCGACCCTAACCATCGGTTGAAGGCTATTGAAGTCGACGAACAGAGTACCGATACAACTGCATATCAACAAATAATCGGATCATTGATGTATTTAGTTACTGGGACTAGACCTGACCTTGCATATACAATCACTCACCTCTCTCAATTTAACTCGTCCCCCTCGATTACGCATTTTACTGCAGCAAAACGAGTACTTAGATATCTCCAAGGAACGAAGGATAGACACCTCTTTTATCCCTGGAATAATCAACTCAAAATGACTGCATATACGGATGCATCTTACGGCAATTGTTTAGATACAAGACGAAGCTTTTCGGGATATATTTTTCAACTTGGAAACGCTACTATCTCCTGGAAATGTCGGATACAACGGTCCGTTGCCACCTCTACGTGTGAGGCTGAGTATATGGCACTTGCGATGATGACAAAACATCATCTCTGGTTGAAGCGTGGAAGTCAAGAGTTATTGAAAATCGATATTGTGACAGCTCTCATTTGAGAGAGCAACGCGGCTATCGATGTAGCATATAACCCAAAGCTTAACGACTGATCAAAACATTTTGATGTGGCATATCACTTTACTCGAGAGCAAATCGATAAAGGAAATGTGTCAGTAATGTATGTACCTTTGGAAGAAAATTTGGCGGACATATGTGCAAAGGGAATGACGAGATATGTGAACGACCACTTATGCTCAAAAATATTTGGATCAAAGTGAGAAGGGGTATTGAAAATATGGAAGTATCTACATTTCTCTTACTAATATTTGTACCTTTCTTTTATTCTCCATAAATATGGAAGGTCTTTGCGGATAAGAGTAATGTGGTGTGTTAATACTTGTGTTATCTGTTATCTTTAGATATCGAGAAAGTTCCGGTTAGAACTTGTCTAGAATATTCTTTTGTTTCTGTTGGAAAGGGATTTATCAGCGCTTATCTTTTAGAACGCGCCTAGATTGTTCTAATGGTTTCCTTACGGTTCTTATTTATAATTCTGTATAGTTGAAGAGTTTTTCTCTACTGTTTTGAAATATTGTTCCGCGACCATGGTCATGGACAATCACTCCTTTGTTTATGTATATATAGATACTGTTTCTCCGGTTAGAGAACAATTCTTTAGACTTGCTCTGACATCGATAAGAATATAACAATATCTTCTCGATATCTCCTTCTTCAGTATTATATGATCTTGTTTTGAACTCTTCTCTACTTCGTTACTTTTCTCATATTATTATTTCGGATTCTCTTTGTTAGATTTTAACCGATCTATCTGTACCTTCGCACCTTATTCTATTAAGGATATGCTCTTCTGGATACATATAGCCCTATTTCAAACTGTGCTAGCACTGATTGACATCAACTCGCGGCATTCCTATTTCGTTCATTTGTTCATAAGTCCTGTATCCTGCACCACCACTGAAATGTACTCTGTACTGCTGCCCAGTAGTTATTGACATTCCCCAACTGCTGTCAGCAATTCTCAGACTGAGTATTTACTGCTCCATTATATTTCATCCTGTTCACTTAACTAGTTACTCCATATTTCATGTAGTACTTTTCTCTTTCTTCTGGCACTCCCCTTGTTCACCCAAATTTATCATATAGCTTGCGTATTTCCATTTTGATTTACAGATTGCAAATATTTCATTACACCAATGTTGGATAACCCAAATTGAGGTAATAAATATTGTTATTGAATTTCACCCACTCTCCAAACACAACTCATCTAACAATACAAGTTACAAGTCATGTATTATTGTACTGTTGACCAATTAAATTTACCTGCTCTCAATAACTATAATGGGATAGGAGAGTTAGTTGATGACAGTGACTCTATGTTTGATTAATAACATATGAATACTTTGTAGAGTTATCCAGTTGGTGTACCTATATTTCATTGATGAATCAGTTACTAATATCTTTTGTTTCTCAGGTAGCAAGGCAAAAATTAGTATTTTGAAACTGATTTTAGCTAGTACAGTAGGATTTAGAAATTGCTAATAAACAATAATTCACAAATGACATTGACCCTGCAGAGTAATCAATATCTCTACATACCTGGAGAGTGATAGATAATGTTGGCAGTCCTCCATATGACAATCCATAAGTACCCAAACAGCTTTAAGAGTCTATTTTCAATTTCAGTATAGTGAAGGTGACAGTCTCGGGTGTTCTGAAACTTCTCTCCAGCCCTGCAGCATGTGCCCAGACATATAAAAATAACTCAACTGGTTCACCCATACCGGCAAGCAGAAATGAGACAATCCATAAATGGTGGCCATATTACCCTACCAAGGTTTCATTCACTCACAAATTTGCCACTTGTAAGTTTGTACTCTACCCTCTTTTATACACACCTGGAGCATTCCAGTGTCTAAAATTCAATTTGTTGATGTGATGAGTGAATTGATCAATGTTGCCACCAGTGATTGCTGTAATATAAAACTAAATGTGTTAAGAGATCATATGCATAATTGCATCTGAAACCAGGTCATTGTTGATGTATACCACTGTTGGTGAGATTAATAATATCCAATCTTCGTTACTGGGCATCCTCCAAAACTAACAAAACTGCCAATACCACCAAAACTGCCATTTCTTCCAAAACTACAATTGCTGCCATATCAGCAGACAGGGCACTAAGTAAGATGTAATTAATCACATACTATTTCTCAAAGTAGTGTATGAATTAAGCCTAACCAATTCTACAATAAGTGATATTTACATTACACCAGCTATTGTATACATATTAAATGAAGTATATATATATGAAGTGTTATTGATCAGAAAGTAGAAAGGACCAGGTTATAATCCAATTGACCAGCAGATGTGGTCTTCATCATTGATATGGAACTAGGTGCTGTTGTTAGCTGGTGTGATGGCATGTATAGCTAAAATTGACTATGGATATATAGTATACTGGTATAATTGTATCTGAGAGTGAGTGCATCCATATGGAAAAGTAACAGGTACAATATTCAATGCTGCTCTAAGTGCCCTAGTGCAAACCGGTATACACTGACTCATATCCAGCCTCTGCTCATATGTAACTGTTCCATTAACTCCCTCATCAGAAACACACCATCTGGGTTTCCAAGGCCAATATTGGAGCATAGTCAAAAATGAACCAAATGAATGCAGGCCTCTTTGTACAGTTACAATGATAAGACCTCATTAGTTCCACATCTGATTGGTATCATACAGTAGCCATTCAGTTGATTTTCTTGTTGGAGATACATCAGCTCCCAGCCAGTAAGATTTGCAGTCAATATAACCGATGCGAATATAATGTATACCCAGATATAATTCAGTCTACAAAGTAGAATATCAATATAACAGAGAACCGATGAACGATTTACTCCGATTTCATACGATTTGAACCTCTTCCTGAATGCTATATCTGTTCTGCTGTGGCTGATTATAATGCTCTTGGTGGAACCTGTCGACCAGATCTTGGGTGTTTTCAAGTTGCAACCCCAGTTCCTTCCTCGTATATATAATTGTGTAGCTGGCTTTCTGCCTGAGCTAATATACCATTGAATAGCACAGCGTACAGTTGACTAAGCAGTTGACTTCACACTCCTTCATTTTTTCAACTATCCCCAGATGTAGCTCTGAGCATAGCAAGCCAAATGTGGGTATTGTATAATGATTCAGTAGTGGCATGTGGAAAATATTTTGTTTTCACATAGTACTTGGCAAGTCTACTTTGCAAGTATTCTTATTGATGATCTTACCTACTATGTATAGCTGAGTGCACTTGTAATAGAGCATCTTTAGAGGCTTGGATGTTTGCAAGTTCTTGGTTGATAGTCATACTCAGTTTCCAGCCTCACAAGTCATCATTTTCACTGCAGCATGCGATATGTCCCACACTTGAGTCTTTAGTTTGTTTTCCTGTAGAATTTGGTCAGTTCCTTCAATGCCTGCCATCCCTGAGTCTGGCTGATTCTGCAAGCCAAAACTGTGTGCTTTGGGCAGGTTAGATTGCATTTTAGGATGGTTTAAGAAGTTCGCCAAGAGTGGAATTGTATACCAATCTCATAATTCCATCAATCGAAGTAGTGATGCCATTGCTTTTTAGTTGCCACCATAACCGAGATCTAGCAATGGTACATTGTATACTCAAATTGTGGACGTTAGCTTCATCAAGAGTAGACCTTAACTTGACTGAGAATCCAGAAAGAGTCATACAGGTGCTGAATACTAGGAATTGCAAAGCTGCTTGAGTTAGTCAACCAATTAATTGGCTACAGCTGATCAAAATGCTGAACAATGGGTAAATAAGTAAAGACCGTTATGGACTTGCAGAGTGTACATCTGGCATTCTGACTCAGTTCCCAGTTGAGGTGATTAGATATCTTGGTACTATCTGCTCTCAACAGTTGGTTTAATAGTGGTGATGATACCATCATGTACCATCTAATTGATTACTGGTTGAAGTTAGTCATTACAACAAATGCTTGCATGTCCTGAATGGATTCCACAGTTGGGTATTCTTAATTGTTCAAACCTGGTGTAACCACAAGGCTATCTCATCGAGGCCAATGACAAATTCAAGACAACTGACCTCGAAGAGTCCACAATGACACTATTATGCTGTTAAATGGAGACAGATTTATCCATATTGCTTCAGCACATTCAATACCAGCTAGCTCCATCTTATATGTCGAGTAGATTAGTATAGCATCAATGTATCAAACACTAAAGTCCCCAATGTAAGGTCACATACAGTTATTGAAACAAGATTTGAATATTGCTGGTACAGCTGTCAATCTGAACCGCCTGACGTGGTACAAGAACTAATTCTACCTGGTGCAGTATGCCATTTTAAACTCATTGCCTTCTATATGTAAAATGAGGTAATACACTTTCCAGACGTCCAGTTTCATAAAGGACAGAGCTCCATGCAACCTGTCAAGGAATTGCAAGATCACTTGCGGACTACATAGGTTTAACCTCATGGCTTCATTAAACGATCGATAGTTCAGATACAGTCACAGTCTGCTATCCCTGTGCTTCACAGTCAAGCTTTGTGCTGCCATGGGCAGTCACAATCACTGGATGGTTACATTGGCTAAATTCATTGCAATGAAGACATTGGAAGTATTCAGCTTCCATTGTGAATCATTGCTGATTTTGCCACATTCTGAATTGAAGCCTTGTTGCAAATCAATCACATGGTCAATTGCCCAGTGCAGTGCATCTGTAGCTGCTCTATCTTTGCTGAATATGTCCACATAGTCATTGTATCTTACTGGGATATGACCTCCTTGATCAGAAGGTACAATACCTGCTTCAGCATCGGGGCACAAGCCTGAACCCACAAATCGGGATATATGATAAAGATTTCAACAGGAAACCTTGGTCTAACAACTCAAGCGGTTCCCCTAGGATTGAACCTCAGCACATCAGTTCAGTGACCTTCCATTTGGACTAGGGCAGCCAGTAGCAGTCATTTAAGACTATGCGCATACTCTTTTGCAGCAACTACCACTGCTGCTCCCTGATAGCTCAACCAGCCCTTGGATTCCAAGTCTCAATTTCACCTGAATCTTTCAAAGTGGTAAACACTGCAGTCACTCCCAGCACTCGACTGCATTCACTGATTGATGCCAAGATTGTCTTGATACTTTCATCACTAGCTTTGAGATTGTTGAATGCAGCTGCGTCAAGTATTTCAATGTCCAGAGTTGGACTGTCTACACCACTTTCCCGTGGTTGTCTGTGTGCATCCATAGTACGCTCTAACATTGATTCAATTGCTGTCATACTTCTGCCATTATGAGGACGCTGTGTGTTAGTACTTTTGTCTTCTAGATGTTTGTACCACTACACTATTGTACCAGATTTGCATACCTCCCCTTGGCTACTTGGGGTATTTCAAAATGCTAATTGACCAGTGGACAAATCAATCTTCAGCCTGTGTGTTTTGAACATACTTATTCCCAGTACTAGGTGTTATACACTTATCGGGATAATCAATTCTTCCGGTTCGCGGATCAAGGCTATGGGATCAATTCATTCCAGTCTCATTGCCATCTTGCAGATATCTCAGGTATATACAATCATGTAGCAGTTGAGATTGGGAGATTTTTTTGTATTTGTTAATATTAATCATACTGTATTTATGCTAATTAGAGTATGACACCCCTATAATTCATGTTCTTGGTCATCCATCCCCTCTTGCTGAACCAGTGTAATGGCACAGCTTCATGTCATCTGTTTGGGGCTGGGTAACACCTGCATCATATATAGTCTGCTCCCCATAAGCCTTAGATCTCTAGCAATAGTCATACCTTAACTTGCCATTATACTACTCTACAATGTTGACATCTGCATTTCAAACTTTTTCTACTGAAAATTCTGCATATGAGGCCATACACATGCGTATGTTGTTACTCTATTAACAATCTTACTATTTGAGATATATTTTGTGTATGATATTTCATGATATGCCCCTAACGTATGTCTCTCCACACGAACATTATACACATCATCTCATACAGCATTGAGAGCATTGATTGCATTAGGAAAGTGTCTTGATATGTCTATTCAAATTACATGAATGGTAACATATAATTTCATATGGATTCCAGTGTTCAACAGTCAAGAGATGAGTTAAGATATGCATAAATGAGCCATCATATGGACTGCAGACCTTCGAATTGCATATGTAATGAAGCATGAACTGTCCATCCAATTCAGACTAATTGTAGCAGAGATGATTCCAAGATGATTCCAGAGTGTAACACTGGGTGATCCACCCAATATTCTAATTAATAAAAGCCCTAATGACTTTCAGACTGATAAAGAGGAGAATGATAAAGCTTCACTCAGGATGCGTATAAGATTCACCACCCATGGGGACAGACGGTAACTGTTCGGTTCTCTGCTCCCAAAAGATAGTATCGACTGAAGAGTATTGGCTTACGCTATCAGTATACTGATGTACATGACTCAAGAGTATTCTACTCAGAGGATTCGGTTACCAAACACACTATTGTGCCAAATCACAGACTCCCTTCGGACTCGAGAGTTCCGGCCAAGCAACTGGCACATATACTCCAGGACCAACTGTCTTTGAGTGCAATGACTGTAAGTATCGACTTGTCATATAAGAAACCGCAAAGTAGTTTCGCCTCAGCAGAAGCAGTAGTTCCAACTAAAGAGTATCCTAGCAGAGGGTATTCTGTGGACTACGACGCTATCAGGGTTGCCTCGGACTTCCTTTGGACTCTAATGTATTCTCTTGTTCTCTTTCCAACCAACAACTTGCCTCACCGAAGGTACTATGAATAACCACACATCAAAAGTGATACCTGTATCTGGGATATAGAACTGAAGAATGAATGTAAGACTCCGGATTTCAAGAGGGAAGTATTCTTGTTGACTTTGATACTGAACTAATAGATAATACATGGGAATATAGTTTAGGCTTACCCTCTACATTGAGATGGTCTATAGGTATCTGTAGATAAATTGTGATGTAGATTGCATAGTCAATAGTAGGTTGTCAATGTTCTTCCTCCATGTCGGTAATACTGATATATATAAGACGATCCACACCCTTAACGAATCCAAAGACTGCCATGGCCTATTTCGGAGTTCACATAGGTAACCGCCTCATCATCCTTGCCTTCTACCATCGATAGTGAAGTTGTAACGGCCAGGAGTATTACTACACCACAAAGGTAATGTGCTCGGATTGGAACACAATGGCTATTGGCGTTACCTCTTCTAGATACGAGCTTATCTGAAGCCAATTATCAACAAATAGATTCGTGTCACCGAAAGCCAGGGAGAGGGAACTCCTATGTACCCACCAGGTATATAATGGTTTAACAATTGCGGAAAACGACTGATCCCTTAATTTGACTACACTGTATTGGAGCCAAATATAAAGGAAACTGCAACTGAACTGTGTTGCCATATATTGTACGGGGAGTATCTTGCACCACTCCGTACATTTCCAAATCGACTCTTATTTTGACCACACCTTCTTGGCCTGGGCAAGTAGGACCTGGGATTCATATGTCCATTCGGTTTAATAGGACTCTGATATATTAATCATTGGTTACTAACTTATCTCATATATGACTCTTGATATCTTGAGATGCCATGGTGGTTTGATATTGATGACATCTCATCTCATCAGTAATGGACCATTGCAGCATGAGTGAATAGTCATTCGTTTGGCGACTAGATACAAGGTTTCCTGCCGATGCAGTGTGGCTACTGACAATGGAGATCCCACCACCATTACCAATCAGAAGATAATACTCATCGTACTTGCGCTTGGCCGGATGGCTGTCGTTACTCTATTCATACCGTGGTCGGGTAATGGAGATGTGACTATTTGGTGCACTAATCTGGATGGTAGATCTGTTGAAATATACTGATTGCTAGAAGCTTTAATTGTACTTTCTAAGAGGGCTACAAGGCCATATATATACGGTACAAACACATACTCATCTAAATGTAGAGACAGCTGAGCTCCATCAGCCCGTATCAGAGCCAGCCCAGTCAGCCCATATGAGAGCTGAGATCTAAGTATGCAACAAGATCCAATACTGAATTACAAGTGATAATTTGTGATCCCAGATGGAGTATCCATATTATCATTATCGAGTGATCCTGTGTGATCCCAGAAGTATACCTGTAACACCAAACACATAACACTACCTCCCTCCCTACTAGGCTTTTTCTCAAGCAAGAACGAAAGACCCTCTAGTTCCAAACTATCTTGCCCATAACGTGACGAGTTTAATTGCTTGCTATTAAAAACCCTTGGTACTTGACTTCCAAGGTAAGATGGTAATAGCAGTCAACATCTAGTAATGCCCTGTTCTCAGGGTGTAGCTCTCGCAATTGAAACTTTGATTTCAATAATGAAATACATTGCACTTATACAATATACATGTTTTCCTGTGTTCCTCAGTGTTCAAAATCGAATGATTCCTGCATCCGCGAACCCCTTGGCTTTATATAACGATTCGCCAATCTGGAAGGATTGGATGGTGGGATTCTTCCACTGGACTTAACCCAAAGGTGTCCTTGGAATAATTGTTCTGGTTGACATGTAATTGAGAAGATATACATTATTCGCAACTCCCTATTCCATCTTTGTCGGAGTTCTGAATTTTCCTCTATTTTTATAACAAATGGGAAATAATTATTCCATCCATCATTCCTGTCTCAATAAAACTACGGGTGGTATAATCGCTCATAGTAAGTTTCCGTAATAGAGATGTTTTATTGCATCCTGGAATGGTTGTGTGCTTTTAACATTGAGTCATGAAAGTGTCATACTGTATGATGATCAATGAGTATGGATGAAACTTGTAGATTCTGATTCTGTCTTTGACAGTATAATGCGTTCTCAGCGTCCTGTCTTCCCTGTAGTAATTCAGCCAATCCGGCCCCACATCAATTCCTCAGATTCTCATAATCTTACCATGCCTTGGCTGCAATGACTATCAGTTCTCCCTCGACACTGTCTACCAAGACCGGACTCTGGAGAATGATCTTTGTATACTAAGCGTACACATTAAGGCACAAGGTTTTGACTACCTTGGTCGTTTTAATCATAGAATGCATTCCATTCATTGATTAGTGACATATAGGTGTCTACTAACTGGGTCTACTTTTGTATAGTAGTCAACAACCACCTCATACAAACAACAACATAAGTCAACGGACGAGAATTCTAACAGAAGTATTCTGCAAACCACCTCGCAATCGGGCTGGCTACCTAGACTTCCTTCGGACTCTCCAATGCCCACTCAAAACTCCAAGATCTTCCATCTAAAGATTTGTTTATAATTTTCAATCATGGATAACTTGTACGACACATCGCTCTATTCCTTTGGCAATTGGTGGACGTATTCTTTCATCCATTTATGGGCCTAAAGACGTTTCTTCAAACAAGTTCAATCGTCCTTACCTGGCCTAAGCGTCTTGCCATGCTTAGAATCATGTTCTGTTTGTAGAATCATGCTAATGAGATCCTCGCTATTGAGAATATGTGGCCAGCATTCTGCTTAATAGGATTCTTACCCTCGAATGTATCCTCCACATAAGATAGCACACCAACCAATGCCTTATGACATGTAGGCGAGCATATAATAGACAATGGCCTTATGTTGGTAGCTACACAAACAACTGATTTTCCATCTTGGTCCATTGATACTTGAAATATTATTATTGTTCCTGTTGGTTGTTCATGTTCCTTGCCATTGCGACGCTACTTAATCTCAATGTCCCAGAACTAGTGTTAGCAACGGTTCCGGGTTACCCGGCTGTGGTCCGGGTATGGAACCGTACTGGATGGTCCAGTCTGGGTTGTTACCCAGAAGACAGGGGTACCAACCAGGTTCGGGGACGGGTTCGAACCGGACCGCAGTTCCATTTTACGGTTTCAACAACTTTGGCTACAATTAAGTATTTGAGTTTTGATCGTATCATGACATGGTCAATACGTATATTGTTCAGCTTTCGCCGCTCTTTCACCTCCTGCATTCAAATTTGCAATCCGACTGATATTCGTTGAATAGTTGTGAAATAATGGCTGAATTTAAGCAAATTTGGCGGGTTTTCGATCGCGACTCAACGAATACCTGTCGGATCGCAAATCTGAAAGCGGGAGGTGAAAGAGCGACTAACACTGCACAATCTACGTATTGATCATGTTATGATACGATCAGAACTCAAATACTTAATTGCAGCAAGAAATGATGACTTTTGAGGAGCGTATTTTGTGTGGAAACCCGTTGCAACGGTTCGGTTCCGGGTTGGAACCGGACCCGGAACTGACCCGGAAATTTGGACCCGTTGCTAACACTACCCAGATCATCTATCTGTTTATCCCAATCTGTTGTTCATGTTCCTCGCTATTTGGACACTACCAGACAAATTTCTCATCATCTCCTTTGGTCATTCGTGCTCCTCACTATCAGGACAGTGGAAGACTCAACAAGGGGGATGTTTTTATTTCGAGATGTCGGGCGTCAAGATGTTTAAATAATGTATTCATTTGTAATTGATCAAGGCTCCCTCACCCCTTAGTAGGCGGGCTCTGAACACCAGCAACTATACCATTCTTGTACATTCTGCACTTAATAGCAAATAATAGTGATTGAATTCTCATCAGTATAATCATACTTGTCATTGATTTCTTTTTTAACAGAAGCGAATGGCGGAGGATCTGGGGTAATAACTCTGACAATGTGGCGTAACATTCCCCTATTATTGTACTAAAGATGGATGCCAACAGTGTCATTGTAGACCCGATAGATTAACAAATCCAAATGGTTTATAATAACATATAGTACTGATGATTTCTGAGTTTGACATTTGAAGACATGATTATGTGGTACTGAGACAACCTATCTGTTCCCACTAATCCATTTTAGAATGTCGACTGCATTAAGCAGCCAAACCGCTGATTTTAATGGCCCTTATGCCGTAATATTATGGCATAATGATCAGTAAATACTGTATTACCATTGATCCATGGTTGCGTAACATACTTTGCGAACCAGTCTTTCCAGATAATGCAAACATAATTCCGGTGATAGCTATCATGGAGCTTTCTCATTGAATACTTAATACACCTTATTGCTTGTGGCGGAGACGAGAGCAATGTCGCATCTCCAAATTTCAGGATATAGCAATCCTTGTTTCGAACACATCCCATACCTTTGAACTCCGGACATACGACCATGATACTTGAATCCAGTAGTCAGACCATTCATAATTTCAATGCAGCAATTGTTGCTAGCAATGCTCCATAGTATGATTTTATCAGCTGCTAATAGAGGGGCCACAATCAAATATCAATGCCTTCAAGATTGATTGCCACCTTCTGTGCATCAACATCACATCATAATCTAGCAAGGATGAAAGTAATACTGAATGGCATAACTGCTCGGATCTTGTGACAAAACATGCCATTCATCACCTTGTCATCCTCAACACTATGGTAATTCTACCCAATTGGTCCAGTACCATTTCTGTTAGGGGTTCTCCTCTAACAGTGATAAAGATACATGACAGATCGAAGAAGGTACATGTCTTAGGGTAATCTAAGGGATGCAAAACACCTACCTTCAAATATGATGTCATGTTTGTCTGTCAAGTGATCTTTAGTGGGATTACACTTGAGTCACTTGTCGATCAAGCAGTGACGATGCGCTCACACTGTCGGATTCAAATATGATGATGAAGTTATGCTGCCTGCTCTGGAAGTGAGAAATCTTCTTAGATGCGTATAACTCTTGGCCACGATTACTATATCTTATCTAGCGGGGCAATGCATAGTTAAATTGCGAATATGCAGAATTACATGCACAGCAGATGTTATGCAATATGCTATTACGAGGGATCTGCAACTCACGTGCAAAGGTGGTGAGATTACTTGCGGCACTCCCCGGTCTACGGAAGGTCGAGGCCTAAGCATGCAGTGTCTGAGGGATCATTGGCATTGGCTGAATATAACAGGCCTGAAGCGAACCGGTCTTTTTGATTAGAGGCTGTATGCATCGCAACGTCATATTATGATGTGTCAAAATCTACGTTGGCATAGTATCAGTTGGTCGCTGATTAAATCTATGATGCAATGCTGAATAGCCAATTATGGTGAGGCAGAGAATATTGCAATTGAAACCATTAAGAAGATCAAACACAGTTAAATTGCGATTACGCAGAGATACATGTCAGTCGTGAATGTTCCAACTACTGAAACAAACGGGAAAGCAATATGTCCAAGTTGAAGTTATGATCTGAGACGTCATTTGATATAATTTAATATGATGGATGGCCTGATATTAATCAGGAGTGTAATGCTTCAAAACCACATTATATGAACACGGTAACCTGAGGGAAACGTGGCAATCAATTATTGGGCGCGTTCAGTAGAATCTATGATGCAACGATAACATTGCAATTATACGATAAGCGGACTCATAGCATGGAAGTATGGGCGATAAGAATTCTGTCCCTCCAACATGACTATAAAGAGATCACGATTGTCCAGGCAATTTGAAAGAACAAGCTCTAGCAGCGAACAGTCAGAAACCTACCAGCGAAAGAAGACCTTTATTTATTATTGAGTTTCTATGATACCTATTATTATTATATAAAATCTATTAGCTTTTTGTAGCGGCAGCACCGCACCTTCGATAAGTATTCATATGAATGCCTATAATCTTTGAGAACGATTCCGACATCATTGTTTACGCTCTCGAGAAAATTATATCCTTTGCTAGAAATATTCAATACTTATTTGTGGCAAATTGTGTCTGGTGGATAGCCGGAATTATAGGATTGGACAATGACCTAAGAATACATATCGATAACCTTACATTACGGGAAAGGACAATACGAGGAGTATCTGCAACCCCTCGTGATATAGCTAGGAACATTAGCCTTGATTTAGATAAGCAAGTATTATCCTCTTCAGTTAATTACGTTAGCGATCCTTTGAGGAGAATTAGGAAGGGACCAGTCAACCCTTTACTTCAATCGAAAAAGCAACTTAAAAAGGCTAGGCAAGCGGAAGCCAGACGAATCCAACTGCAAGCGAAATCAAATACTAGGCTTGCCAATATACGCGAGAAGATTATTAGTAATCTCAGATAGAAATAGGATCTACGGCTGTACTAGTACCTATACTTGGTACCTAAGTATCCCCGTAACAATTTCAACAGAAGCATATTTCTGAACATGGAATGGACGTTTTGAATACCATTTATGGCTGCGACAAGCCCTTCTGCATTCCTGCCCATATGCCTAAGCATCCAGGTCCTATGATCCTCGAATACTAAAATCATCCGGTCTGGTGCTTGGTGGTTCACATTGTTAGGTGTACCTCACGGTGACTATACAATGATGAGAGCAAGTCTTGTTATGTGAGTATTAACATGATCTCTGAGGTGTGCCACATGAACTCATCATTTAACACGATTGCAACAGCAACGTCAATCACTCCACAGGAGACGTATAAGTAGATACCGTACACCTATACTACTTTATTTGTATAACCATATGTCCAGTTGATTTCCTTTCCTATGAACATTCACCATAATGATGTCTACCCAATTACAAAGGCAACGGATTACCAGACAGCTGCGCATCAGGCAAAAATGGGCCAACATGGTAACATATGCTCACTACCCCGCCTAATAAATGACTTCAATCAGTTAGCCCATATTTTGCATTCATATTGTTTTTGTAAGAGTGGAATGTATTCTGTGAATTTAGCAACATGGGTGATCAATGACTCCCAGATGTCCAAGTGAACCACCACTCTGAATCGAAGGACCATCTTCATAACTTTGCTCATGACCTGTGAAATTACATTATGTGATTGTTAAAGTTTATGATAGAGCCAAATTGATTATCCATGGAAGAGTATTCCAGTAGCTGTCAACGCATAGACCCACACAACCTTTCACCTTTGTCAACAGCGCTCAAGAATCCTGTGAGAACACATAGATCTAGGGTGTCAAGCAAGACTATGACGTGAAAGTAAGATATGATGAATGCTGATCATCAGGAGTCGTAAAGTAATTACAGTCTGTAACATCTTAGCGCGTTTGTTGAAATAGTTGATATCCATGATATCATCATGGTCGACTTACAGTGTCGTATGTAGAACAGTAAATAATACATTAAATTCGCAATCATCGAATAACAGTAAGAAGTATCCAAATCCTTAAACTCCAAAGAAACTTCGTTAGGTGTACAAGGTACACAAAGCACAACAGGTTTGCACTACGAGTTCACCCTATTGGAACTTTCTGGACCATCACTAAGTGACTGTTTGCCAGTCAAGCATAAGCTTAGTATATTCTTCATCCTGTTTCCCAGATGTAGACTTGGAAAGATATCTGTCAAAGAAACTCCATCTAACAGAAAGTGTAAAGAAATGGTCAAAAGTAGGAAAGTCCCATGATGGCATAAGAATTGTCAAAAGGTATAACTCCTTGTACGCCAAAAACCAAACTTCTACCTGATCTGCTGTAAAGGAAACATTGTCGGTCTCTTCATCCATAAAGTCTGAATAAAAATCTATGCAAGATTGACACCATGGGTCATTGTAAAGGTCATCATCAATATAGACCTCACAACCCATGCAGGTTATGGCGATTGTATGGTTGTAGGTTACAGAGCTGTTCTAGAAAGCTATAATCGGTCGACAATAGTATGGAATATGGACCCATTTTCCGGATCCCTTCTGACAGTGATATTAGATTTCCCGATATTGAAGACTGGGCCAATATAGTATATGACTCTGGGGTAACTTAGAAGTCAGTGAACATCTGTTCTGCAACCAAATGACAATCAGTTTACCATTCACCAAACGACATTTCTATGAAATCGTTGACAATGGAAAAGATAGTAGATGTAAACCAGCCAAGTGATCATGACAATGGATCCTTGTGTGATTCTGTATTATTTTCATATTCGATGGCACAATGGCCTGGACTTTGCCAACAGCAATCCTCGAAGCCGGGGTACTTGGCCCACCATTCCTTGAATACTGGGTCGTTGACCACCAGCATTGTTTCAGCCTTTGCATTATCCCAATAACATTGATACCAGGGAGAGTCTGCATTCAGACTATCCCAAATAAAATCTCTAAAGGCATCATAATGGAAGCAGAGGTGATTCTCTGAACGAAACAATTCTTTGAAAGAGAAGTAAGAATTGAATGGTTCGGGTTCGAATAATGATATGGGATAAGCACAAAGATGCATCTCATTGAACAATTACGAATGAGATGATGTGCGAGCCATGATGCAGCTATATTCGAGAATAGCAAACTAGTAACTCAGAAATAGCTTTTCAGGCGAAGATATTGTGTTCACTTTATTGTGTAACACCGGGAGATCCACTCTACATCCTAATCAATACAAGCCCCTAATGACTTCCAGACTGACAAAGAAATGAATGATAAAGCTTCACTCAGGATGCGCATAAAGATTACAATCCAAAGGGATAGAAGATAATGTTCCGTTCACTGCTCCCAAAAGATAGTATCAACTGAAGAGTATTTTTGTACGCTATCAGTATACTGATGTACATGACTCAGGTGTATCCTACTCAGGATATCCTCTGAACCAACACACTATCGTGCGAGACCTCGGACTCCCTTCGGACTTGAGAGTATCGTCCGAGCAACCGGCACGTAGAAACTACAACCGACAGTCTTTGTGTCCAATGACTTGAAGTATCAACTTGTCTTGTACAAAGCAGCAAACATCAGCAACAACTCTAGTGTCCGTCAGAACCACCCGGGTGTTCTGAATGGCTCTGACGGCTCTGAGGGAACCTCGTACCCTCTGACGGAGAATTACACGCTTCCCATCGCCCAGGCGACGGGTTGCGTTGTATAGCAGAGCACCTGGGAGCGCTGGCTACATGTCTGGGAGCGCCTCGAATCACAGTAGAGCAGTCTGGGAAAAACAACATCTTCATTGGGAACGCTGCTGGTGCGCCTGGAACTCATAGCTACTACTAATCGTTCAACGATTTTTAAAACTCATGTATTCAGGTTCTATTCTCATCTATGTATCTATGTATCTATATAGCTACCAATCTACAGACGGTATATCTGGACTGGCTGCAGGCGGTGCTTCAGAGCAATTCGAGGTGTGTCTGAAAATGACAATTGAGTGAACTCAGAGATGCACTGGGTGGCCGTGATCAACTGGGTTAGGAGATGCACTTGGAGTCCGAGGTCGAGTGAACTGAGAGATGCACTTAGAGGCCATGATCGATCGAGTTTAGAGATGCACTTGGAGGCCATGATCGAGCGAGTTTGGACATGCACTTGGAGGCCGAGATGGAGTGAACTCAGAGATGCACTTGGAGGCCATGATCAAGCGAGTTTGGACATGCACTTGGAGGCCGAGATCGAGTGAGCTCAGAGATGCACTTTGAGGCCGTGATCGAGTGAGTTTGGAGATGCACTTGGAGACCGAGATCGAGTGAACTAAGAGATGCACTTGGAGGCCGTGATCGATCGAGTTTGGAGATGCACTTGTAGTAGGCTATGAACGAGCGAGATTGGAGGAGTACTTGGAGGTTTTTGATCTGGAGGCGGTCCATGGGAGGCGCACTGGGTGCTGAGACTCAATTCATCGCCTAGTTAACTCGAAACCGTGGGAACGTGACGAGGTGACTTTACCTTTGCAGCTGATATAGAGAACTGGCTGGTGGCAGTGGATCGGTAGGGAGGTACGCCAGAAGCTGAAGCCACATTCAGGGGTCAACTCGAAATGGTGAGAATGAAGGGACGACAGACAATCTTTGGTGTATGCTGCACTCAGTGTTAACTCATGATGATGGCATGGAGAGATAGAGAGGGATGACTTAACTTTGTGTTCTTGTGATGATGGTAGAGTTGTGGACAAGAAAGAGAGAGATGGGAGATGAATATGAGAGTGATATGGAGGATACGAGCGGCTATGAGAAATCAGGAGTATGACTAGCCTGATTGGGTTTGGAAGAGGCCTGAGTGGGTTTAGAAGACCTCGTATCGATGTTATTACCCGCCGAATCAGTACTCGTACCTGCTGTATTGGGGATGGTCAATTGACTCGCACACGAAATTCTCTCAAGTCGGCTCGCCTCCGGACTATCCAACTCTCTATCCAACCAAGCCTTTTTACCGCGATGAAGCGCATGTAAAAAATTTCATCATTTATTTGAAGTGCATGAGGCATCTTGTAGTAAAGTACAAAACTTGTCCTGGCCAATCTTTATATGTGAGGGGAGTGTATATCTTATGCGCCCGGCTGTGAAACACAGGTATGAAGACACAGGCGAATGCACAAAAGAGAGCACAAAAGTGAGCACAAACCCGAGCACAAACACAGTCAAGTGAGAGAATGATATATATATGCTGATGAGTAACTCACATCTGCATATGGGGTCGAGTCGGTGGCCAAACTCCACCTTGTAACCCCTGTTACTGACTCTTTCTGGTGGTGGAATTGAGGTATTAGGCCACCTTGTGTGTGGTTTGTGAAGTGAAATCAACCATTCCATCCATCTGACCCAGGCAGACACAGTACCATTTTTTTGTCTAAGATGGAGACGATTAGAGGACTGCCAGAGCTGCTTCATGACTGTCCCTGGCTGGGGGTTGGTGGATATTGGTCAATCATTCCAGTTTAGTCTTGATTTAGACTTACATTCAGCATTTACTGTCACATCACATTATATGATCATCACCATGATGGATTTCACCATCATTGCAACTGGTAGTGATCCAACTTGCTCTATGTATTGTTCTCAAAGCAGAAGAGTTTCCGGTTATCTTCTCCTGAATTTAATCCCAAGATTTTGTCGTGTCTGTTCTCTGGGTCTCTAGTACAAGGATCAGCCCACATGGTATTTATGTTTGGCTACAAGTTTTTGCATTATGGGCAAATGATGAAAATATTAAATGTGTGATACATGTTTCATCACGGCAAAAAGTCTGGGTTGGAAAGTGAGTTGGATAGTCCCGAGGTGAGCCGCTCTCAAGTCCCAGTTTCTCATGATGATTTTCCCCATCTCCTCTGATCTCTCTCTTGCTTGTGCTCAACTCTACCATCACCTAAGAACACGAAGTTAAGTCATCCCTCTCTATCTCTCCATGCCATAATCATGAGTCAACACCGAGTACAGCATACACCAAGTACAGCATCATCCCCAGATCAACAGTCTCCCGCTCCCAGCCAGTTTCTCATCTCTCGGCAGATGTTGTACTCAACTCTCTACATACCCACAATTACAAGTTAACCAATGAATAGGGTTTCAGCTGCCGTCGCGCCTCCCTCCAAATTGAGCGCCTCCAAGTACTCCTCCAATCTCGCTCGATCATAGCCTGCAAGTGCATCTCCATACTCGCTCGGTCACAGCCTCACAGAGCATCTCTGAGTTCACTCGATCTCGGCCTCCAAGTGCATGTCCAAACCCGCTCGATCAAGGCCTCAAAGTGCATCTCCGAGTTCACTCAATCTCGGCCTCCAAGTGGATGTCCAAACTCGCTTGATGGTGGCCTCTAAGTGCATCTCTGAGTTCACTCCCTCTCGGCCTCCAAGTGCATCTCCAAACTCGCTAGATCACGGCCTCCCAGTGCATCTCCAAACTCGATCGATCACGGCCTCCAAGTGCATCTCTCAGTTCACTCGATCTGGGCCTCCAAGTGCATGTCCAGACTCGCCCGATCACGGCCTCCAAATGCATCTCTGAGTTCACTCATTCTCGGCCTCGAAGTGCATCTCCAAACTCGCTCGATCACGGCCTCCCAGTGCATCTCCAAGCTCGATCGATCACGGCCTCCAAGTGCATCTCTCAGTTCACTCGATCTCGGCCTCCAAGTGCATCTCCAAACTAGCTCGATTATGGCCTCCAAGTATATAGTTAAGGAGCGACGGTGGGAGAACAGAGATACAGGGGTAACGGAGGTGGAATCAGCGACGCGGAGCATATATTCGAGAGACCCCAGGGTACATAGACAGCACCTCATTTTCATCTCATCTTGTCATACAACGAAAATACACACTCTATCTTTCCCAACTTTTGGTCCCACTCGCTCTTTCCGAGATTTCGTGGATCCATCTAATCGCATGGATCCTCACTGCTGGGTAGTATCATATCTTCTCACCTTCTTCCTACGCTCCTCAAGCTTAATGTAGAAGGAACATGAGGAGAGATTTTTGCAGCGTCACCCATTGCAATCCCGATGCAAGTTTGTACCCAATGAACCCATTCCGACGTATGGTCACAGTTGGCCACAACGCCAGAGTGTTTGTTTAAAATAGGAGACCGACAGAGCGAGAAGATACGGTGAAACGGCGATCGGAGGGCGATATGCAGCGCGACTTGTAGTATTGACGCTGGGCGCAGAGTAATCCGCTACCGGGGTGTCTCTGATGGCTCTGACAGAGCACATCCACTCTGACCCAGCCATTCTGCCCGGACAGAAATGTTTTTTGCTGATGAAGTAGTTTCACCTTAGCAGAAGGAGTTGTGCCGACTCAAGAGTATTCTAGCAGAAGTATCCTCTGGACAACGACGCTATTGGGTTTGCCTTGGACTTCCTTTATACTCTAAAGTATCGTCTTGCTCACTTCTGGATCAACAAGTTGCTTTGACAAAGACACTAGGAATAACCAAGTGTAATGAGTGATAGGTTTCTCCGGGATATAGAACTCAAGAATGAACGTACCACTTCGGACTGCAGGAGAGAAGCATCCTTGTTGACTTCGATACAAAACTCATGGAGAATACATGGGGATAAAGTTTAGGCTTAACCTCCAGGTCAAGAAGGTCAATAGGTACCTGTGGATAAATCATAAAGTAGATTGTATATTTGATATTGGGTTATCAATGTGCTTCCTCCATGTTGGTATCACTGATATATATCAGACGATCAGCACTCTTAATAATCCTAAGACTGCCAAAGCCTGTTATGGAGTTCTCATAAGTAAGTACCTCATCATTCTTACCTTGTACCATTGATAGTTGAGTTCTAACTGCCAGGATTATTACTATATCACCAAGGTGATGTGCTCCTATTGCGACACCATTGCTATTAGCAATACGTTGTATAGATACGAGCTTATCCAAAGCCAATTATAATCAAATGGATTCGTTTCACCAAGAGAAAGTGAGAGTGCCCTCTGACATACCGATTGGGAACATGACGGTTTGACAATTGCCGCAAACGACAGATCCCTTAATTTGACTACACTTTATTTGAGCCAAATATACAGTACTCTGTAACTGAACTGTTTTGCAATATATTGAAAACAGAGTATCCTGTGCCACTCCGGACATTTCAATCCCAGGTCCAACATGCCAAGAACAAGAGGGTGTGGTCGAAATGAGGGTTGATTCTTATAAGTCCATATTGTTTAACAGGACTCCGCTATATTGATTATTGGTTGCGAACTTATCTCATATATTACTCTGCATATCTTGAAAAGCCATGGTTGTTTCATATTGACGACATCTCATTTCGTCAGGAATGAACCATTGGAGAATGAGAGATTTGTGGTTTGTTTGGCGACCAGGAATTGGGTTTCCTACCAATAAGAAGTGGCGATTGACACTCCATATCCCAAGACCATTACCGATCTGAAGATGATACACAGCTTAAATGCGCTTGGCCATATTGCTCTTCGAAATCTATTGATATGAAGGTCTGGTAATGGAGATGTGACTAATTGGTGAACCAATCTGGAAGGAAGATCCAATATGGAAATCAGAGTGATGATTCGTGATTCTGGATGGAATATCCATATTAGGATTATCAAGTGATCCAGTGTGATCCCAGGAGTATACCTGTAATACCAACTGCATAACAAAGAGGCCAGCTGTCCAGGACATGTGTCAGCAACCAAATCAATCAAAGTCAGTTACAATGAATTCGTCATACCAGAACTGATAGGCTATATATTATGGCATGGATGAGAGTTGCTCAGTTACCATCCAACTGAGTCAATTGACAATTACAGGAACAATTCCAGTGCATATATGCTACCAAGTATCACATCACCCACAATACCAAAGCTGGTCACACATTCACCTTTAACAAAAGTCAATTTGGGATCATTGATCACTTTCCATGACCAAGTGCAACTATAGTGATATAGGGTGGCTTTGGGTGATATGTGCAATTCACCTCAGGTGGTGCTACTGATCGCAGCTCTAATTGCTAATACTGTCCTCAATATTTCATGAAGTTATTTACATTACAGATGCTGTGAGGAGTTTCAGCAGCAGTATTGCAGTGATGCAACAGCAATTACCAATGTCTTTCATCTAGCGACATGGAATGTGTAAGATACCGGAAAAGTGGTCATAGATTGTATGGTGGCTGCGTGTTGGAAGCATAATCAATTGACCATTGAATGGTCTTCAGTGGCAGATAGTAATAATTTTCAATGACTGTTGTCAATTTGCACAATTGGAATTTGATAGGATGACTGAATCGGAGTTGGGAGGAGAGAAACCCATTTGCAAGAACCATATTGTATTTGGTCAATCAAGTCAACAAGCGCTGATTACCAATGACCATATACAGAAGTGCTCATCTGATGTCATATGAAGAGGGATGTTGGGAATTAAATGGACACTACCTGGTGCTGTAGCTGGGACTCTGAGGATTCACTGAACAACTGCTGAAGGAACTGTTTGGGTACTCCCAGAAGACCAGCTGATTCAGCATGAACTTATGGTTTATTGGGATTCAATCGATGGGTCGTATCCCCATTTGGGAATGATTTTTTTTGGTCTTCAGAGTGCTTCAATAGTATAAGGCAAGGAAGTATTGGTTGTCAGACAGTCCCAATTGGGTGTAACAATTATGAGAGTCATTGAGTGAGCTTATTTGTACAATGTGGTGGCAGCTGCATGGGACACACAGTGGGAGCTGGTGACTGATAGGAGTTGACCTGGTAGCAGTCCAGATTTCCAAGCGACAACTTGCTATACATTCAACTCGGGGGTCTGTAACCTAAGGGTAAATGGATTTGCTGGCAGTACGCTGGGCAGGCCATCATATATGCCCTGGAAAGGTATCTGGATCATAGTTAGGAAGGAGGTGCATTCCAATGGTGGCTGTACTTTATATATTTACATACTTGGAGCTACTGCTATTCATAATCTTCTGGGCAGTGAGGAGATCAATTGGACACTCTCTGTAAGAGTGGGAGATTGTACAGAGCTGCTGGGAGTGACCATAGGAAGTATCTCTACAGGTGTGATGAGCATCAGGTACTAGAAGGGCTACCAGGAAGCAGTACCAGCAGCTGGGAGAAGAGGCTCCCAAGATTATCCTTGATTATCCATTTGTGGCTAACAGATACAAAATGAAACTCCGAATGGTGGGCTCGACCTCAATGTGACATACAGTTTCTTTTCGGAATGCTGCATATTCCTTCTCCCTTCTCTGTATGAATTGCTACTTGAGAACATACTGTTGCAGATAGATTCAGCTCAACGACGATAATGGTGCGCATTTACAGCAGAGGATATACTCTGACCATATACAGAGATTTCAGGCAGGTATTCCACAAAGCCAAACTGAGCCACCTCAGCAGTATCAGCTAATTCACAATGCAATTGATAAGCAGCCCGGATACAATTTTTCACCTGGGCAGAATTCAATTGAACAGAGTCCATTTGAATAGAGTTTAGTTGAGTGGTGGTGAGTTGAACAGAGTTCAGTCAAGATGAGTGGAGTGATATTCCTGCAGTTTGGTGGAATAACATCATGTGCTCATGATGCCAGATTCTGGAATCAATCTGAAAGATCACATGTCATATGGATGGATCGATGAGTGGGTATTGTCGGATGCTGGATCATATGTCACCAGATGGACAATGCATCGATGCTGGAGACAGAATGGATGACTGACATCCATGAGATCATTGTTCATTTCCTTGCGAGAGCTTCCAGTGCTATGGGACCAGTAATTGAATGCAATCCATCCAAGTGTAGTGATATACATGGTGGCAAGAATTGGCGGAAGCCAGGTGGATCCTAACCTAATAGATCATAGATGTGGATGGATGGAAGCCTGAAATGAATTTTGATTGGGGATGGATTGCACCGAAGGATGAATTGTAGCCGGTGATGGATCGCGGCCAGAGATCCACATGCAGTGATGGATCATGTTGAGCAAATAATTGTGGCCACTGAGGTATGACAGCTGGACATGAATGAGAAGCAATTAATTGCAACTGCATTTGAATCATGACCGTATATCAATGAATGACATAAGGTCAATAACAGGAGATCAATCTCAATAAATGGATCATGGGTGGTGGAAGACAGTTACTCTTCTTTGGTATTGGAAGCTAAGATGTTACAGTGAAGCTCAGATATGCAGACAAAGGATGTACCAGCTGCATGGCTCCACCAAGTACCATACTGAGTACTACTCAGGGCTATAATCAAGCCTCCAATTAGAGATGCCAAATTGATCAGTAGTATAACTGAATCACAATGCTGAACATGATTCCAACATAGACTTGAAAATCCCTACATGAACAGCTGATACCAGATGACAGGTTGAGAATCAAGCCTGTACCGACCGGTTTGGCACTGGATGAAGCCATCAAAGCTTGCAGTCACTGTGATGAAGTACAACAGGGTGATGACCATACCAGGATCAACACCTATCAGTAGTACAACCAATCACTTTACTGGATGTACAGGGAGGAAACGCCTTGGAGCATACTTACTCACAGAGCGCCACTGCTAGGGAATTGTCAATGTGTTTACCTCTGAAAAGATTACTAACAGTGTCAACAAGCATATGCAGAAATGAGTAAACCAGTGCATTTCATAATGCAATGTCAAGTGAACTTGTGATATGATGATATGGACACCTAAATAACAGCTAGCAAGGATTCCTGACAAGTGAGCAGAAAACATACACAGGGGAATGCTGGCAAGAAGTTGGAGATGCTAAGTGTAACAAGCACTAGGAGGATGATCAGAGTGACTGAAAGTGCACCAGAAAGATGATGAGATGTCAAGCAAGATTGATCAATACAAAACAAGTGAATATATGTCAACCAAAGCGGGTTAGAATAAGATAGAATATCATCTCCCGGGCGTACTCAATAGTCTACCAAATGGTATCACAACAGACAGACATGATATGGCGTAATGAGAGGATTAGGATGATGACTGCAAGATGTTGATGGAGAATATTGAATAAAATCATGGCTGAATAACCCCACATTGCGGTTGAATACAATGATTAATGGAAGCCCTCTACCAAAGGCACCATCTAGGATGTTTACCAAACAGCTTACCTAAATGAATGTGATGAAACCTTACTCGGGGCCTTTAAGCCTGCTTGGTGGACACTGAACATGTATGAATATAACTACTGGCACAGTGTGAGAGTAGTGTTAGCAACTGGTCCAGGTAACCTGCCAGCGGTTCAGGTTTCGACTGGAAAAACGGTTCGGTTCAGTTCCAGACCAGTCCAAAACACCTAACCGCACTGTCTCTGCAGGGTTATTACCCGGACCAGGCATAAACCTGTGTTTTATGGCTGGGTTTATCACACAGCAGAGCCTCATTTTCGTGAACTCAGAACTTTGGCTCTGATTAAGTATCCAAGTTGTGATCATATCACAATATGATATATATGTAAAAGATACTGTTTTAGATGCTCTTTCACCTCCCATTCTCCAATTTGCGATGTGATCACTATTCGTTGAGTTGCTGTGAATTAACGCCGAAAAGTAGACGGTTAATGAAGAGACTCAACGAATAGTGATCGGATCCCAAATTGGAGAATGGGAGGCGAAAGTACATCTAAAACTTCATCTCTTCAGTAAATGTCATATTGTGATACGATCACAACTGAAATACTTAACTGGAGCTAGAGTTTTGAGTTTGTGAAAATGTGGAACTGGCCAAAGAACTGCGGGTTTGGTACAGTTCGGTTTTTTGATGCGGTAAAATCCGCTGTAATGGTTACAGTCCGGTTCCAACCTGGAACCCGAACCGAACCGCCAATTTGGAATCGTTGTTTTTACTATATAAGAGCCAGTGGTGGGAAGAGATGATGTGAGACATTAATGCAGACCTACAGTGCTGTGCACAAACGCCTGGAGAGCGCAAGCATGCTTGAACATATACAGAAAGAATGTCCACTGCATGTGAACCATACAACAGAGATACAAGGTAACATCTAATTGAGTATAACCAATGGCTATGATGCTCCGAGCAGAAGCTACAATCCATGCTGAGAAGTGCAGCCTGCTGTATCCATGCAGGCTGAGAGTGACTTTGACTACACCTGCAGCTTTCAAAGCTGCAACATCAATTACTGATAGGCTGAACCTGCAGAGTTATTCACAAGGGATTGGGACAACATGTGTGCTAGTACACTTCAACATATACAGTAAGTACGACCAGTTATTGGGATGTTTACAAGGTAGATATAATGATGCACTGGCCGATGGCACTGGTAATGGCAATGGCAATGGCAATGGTGATGATGAGCAGCATGTGGAAGCTACCATCGATGCTGCTGAGTCACAATGATGTATATATTTTGACTACTAGTTTCACCATAATTACTGCGACAAATTCTGACAATACCCTACTCCCAGATATGATGGTTTAGTGCGAGATGTGATGGCCAGATGCCTGACGCATATACATGTGCATCCATGAGGATAGAGTCACTATGAATAAACCTTCATTGTCTTCTCTTTCACTTCCTTGACTACTGTTCTTCTCTGGATCCCAGCCCAGTTCAACTGGCATCAGAATGAGTATATACCACCTCTGCAGATAAGTCAAGTGCATATACAGTTTCTCTGTGTGCGAGATCTGCCAAAATGCAACTGCATGGAACTGATCAGTAGTGGCACATATGGATTTGGATAATTGCCTACATTGCACTGCTGTTTGATTACTTCCTATTCTTTCTTACTCTTGTTCAGGTTAATATAGCCCAGGGGGTTTGAATTGAAAGAAGAGGATAATGTAATGGCATGGCTGCATGTAATGTGTGCAGGGCCCAGCAATAAGTGGCTTTATATATGGTTGGCTCGCCATGAGCCTTAAATCTGTAGCAACAATCTAACCTTCACTTACCTGTTTACTACTCTACTCTGTTGACATCCACATATCCAACCATATCTAATCATCTACCGTAATAGGAGTATATACTTGGGCATATGCATCCGCAGCCATAGACACTGAGAGGCAATCAAGTTTACTGGTTGTTGACAATCCAATGAATGGTGGCATCTCTTGCGTATACCATCTACTGGGAGAATGAGCCATTCAGGGAGAATGGCACATGTATATACTGGGAATAAGAATGTGGTACATGTAGGTAGCCGGAAGCATATGCAATTTCATTCTTACTCCCAAGCTTGATATTGCTGATGGAAGACCCAACGTGTGGGAGTGTATTCATCAATCATGTTCATGCTTCAATTGTTGGGGTTCGGTGATTCTGCTACTTTGGATATGCATGGTCAGAAGTTGTGTGTCTGGCCATCATGTTGGCATGATTCTCGTAACAGGTGGTACCATTGATGAGACTGTGGCAGCTGTGGCTTCTTGCAGTCTAACTTAAACACAAAATGTACTGCAAAATTGAAAGCTCTTCAGTGCTGTTCAATATTCTATTCATTGGGGAAATACAGTTGATACTGGACTGGGGTCTTCAGTATAGTACTCTCAAAGCAATTGTATAGCGGTACTTGCCGTCCTTGGCATGCAATTCTGCTATACTCAAATTTTGTTTTTTCAATTGGCATATACTCTCACCTGTTGGTTAACTTGATAGAGCAAATCAGTCATAGGATGATTTACTATTGTGAGGTGTGTTAGCAACGGGTCTGAGTAACCCGCCAGCAGTCAGGGTATGGACCGCAATAACAGTTTTGTTCGGTTCCAGAACTGTTCAAAACCACGAACTGCTGCGTCTTGGCCGGCCAAACCTGGACCCGTACCCGTAAACCCATGGGTTTTGCTGGGTTTGGCTAGACCCGTCAGTCCCAATCTCTGGTTCTCTGTTTCTGGTATTTCTATTGATGGTCGCATTTAGATATCCTACTACTAATCACAAAATAGTAACTTTCATTTGCCAATATTCTTTTCAGATGAATCGTCCTCCTGTATGTCTAAAAACAAGAGAGACACGCTCCCTGCCCCATCCTGAGCATCATAGTCATCAGTGCATCAATGATTTTTGGTCTTGCATCATGGGTAATCTAGGTGGCGATTGGATGCAAAGGATCATGAATGAGATATTGGCCGGATTTCAACACAAAAGAGACCGCGACACACTCCCTGCCCGATCTTGAAAATGAGTGTCATCGGAGCGTCAACCATTTTCAGTCTTGCAAGTTAGGTAATTGAAAAGTGAGTTGTTCTTTGTTATGCATAAGCGAAGTATTGACCGCCTTTAAAGGCCAAAGAGACAGCGACACGCTCTCTGCCTGATCTTGAAAATGAGCGTCAATGGAGCATCAACGATTTTGAGTCTTGTAAGTAAGGTAATTGAAAAGTGATTTGTTCTTTGTTATGCATAAGCGAAGTATTGGCTGCCTATAAGGATTGAAGAGAGAGTGACATGCTCCCTACCCGATCATGAAAGTGAGCATCAACTGTGTGTCAATCATTTTTCGCCTTGCATGATGGTTAATCAAAGCGCAAAATTGCCGCTAATGTCTATATATGGCGTTTTGACGGGTTTTGTAGGCTAAAACGTTCACGATCACTGAGTTGCAGCATTGAAAACGAAATACATTGTGACTGTCCGGGAGGCTGTTGCGGGACCACCTCTTGCTTATCAGCTTATAAAGGCTGCAAAAACCTTGTTTATGGATGTCTGCAATCTTTTACCACCAAGATTACCCAAGATTCAAGACTAAAAATCATTGTCGCTCGGTTGCTGCTCATTGTCAAGATGGGGCAAGGAGAGTGTAGCATTCACTTGTGCCTAAAAAGGTGGCCAACACAATGATTATAGATAAGAATGACTAATTCACATTTTAATAACCTGACTTACAGGACAAAAAACCGTTGACGCTACGTTGACACTCATTTTGCCACAGGCGTATCTTCATTATGCAACTATTCACTTTGGCATAGAACATCAATAGCTGTGTTTTGGCAGTCGTTCTATCCTCTTCATGTATGTTTTCCTTAATCATTGTTCCTTAATTGTGCATATAAATATATTCTTTAAAATATACTTTAAAGTCTCCGCTGATTGTTGATAATGATAATATTCAAAAATCCTGTTCCTTTCAATCAATGGTCGTTTTCACCCTCAGATTCGCTCAAAAGGCTGTCATCATCTTCAAAATCAATGTCAGCGGTATTTCCACGCATCAGATAGTGTACTCAGCAAATCTGGAATACAATCCATCTCGTGCTTGCAATCCTTAGCATATGCATTATGATTGACAACTGGTGTTTGGAAGCGGAGAACGTATATACACACACCTGGATGGCATCCCTTTTGTTTCATAACTTTCATTTCTTTCAGTGTCACCTGGTGGCGCAGATGGCGTTCTGGGCAGAGGTGGCGTTCTGGGCAGAGGTGCTACAGGTTCTGGCTGAGGTGCGACAGATCCTTTGCGCATCCAGCGTGTCTGCGGAATCTTTGCTGTGCCATTTTGGCATGGAAGGCAGCCGGCCATTTGATTTTTATAAACCATTGCGGGATGTCTTTCCATCGCAACCTTTACCTTTTTATCCCCACGAAACTCAACTCCTAGGTTTTTCTCTTCTCCGACTTCGGTGAGACATTTCTGAAATAGTTGTTGCATTTCCTCCATTGCGGCACGCAAAAACCCTTCTCTGGCGATTTTGGCCATATTCAAGGCCAGGCGCATGTTGGACTGTTCCAGCTGTACCTGACCTCCTTGCATCGCCATAGTAGCAGACATATTGAAAACCTACAAGAAATTAGTTGTTGCTTCTAAAAGGAAGATTCGGCTATTACCTCAATCATATATGACTCTGTAGCCACCTCTAAGATCATTAAAGCCTGTTTTGTCCACTTCCAGGGACCTTTATCACGAAATTCATCCGCGACAATCCCAGAGCTTATGACATAATGATGTTCGATTTCCCGGACTGTGTGGGCAAGTGTCTTACTGGACCATGGAGGTTTGCCATTGCAGGTAGCGATAAATGGGTCACGGAGCTCTCTACATACACCAGCTGTAAATTATATTGTTGGTTAACCGCCTTCGACGTCGTTTTGGAGCTACTCACATCTGATTGCATGCTGCTGCCTATTATTGCTGTGTCCGGTTTTATATACTTGTTTTAAATGTGTGTTCTGAGCGATATTTTTGGTGGCTGCAATTGCAGCGTTGCGGTGGACTAACTGGTGTCTGAGTTGCTGCTGTGTCTCAGGCAGGAGCCCATTCGATGAAGCGCCCATCGTGCGGCTTGATTCGGATTCAATCACACCGGGCTGACATGTTTGTGGAGCCAAGAATTGGTGTTGTGGAAAAGGTGAGGAAGATGATAACGAAAAGTGGAAAGTCCTGAGGAGTATATAGTAAGCTACAAGTCACAAGGGAATGAATCACAGTCAACTTCCACGTTCCACTTAAGATATATCCTGCTGCATATGGCTGGCTGTTACAGTGGATTCCAATAGTCCTACGATTTGCAGTAAGTCGGTCCAATGATGTTTGTTGTTTGTTTGCAGGTTTACATTGAAGTGAACGACAGCTGATGTTTCATGTTCGATGGATATACAAAGGAAATTCTTCGACGGAAATGTTGTCTGGTGATGTTTGTCCCAACACATTGCCGGGATCTTACATGAAACACACGCTAACTGTCATGTCATGCTGTACATTTAGCTTTACTATTCCGAATGAAATGACGGTCAAAATGCAGAATTTGCTTTGTTTGAATTGATCATACGTACGAACCTTCATCTAAAAGACTCAGCTTGGCTCCATGTGGTCAATATCTGGCAACATCCAACATCTCGCCCAACAACAAGGTCAACACACGATACAATGATCAATGATCTGAAAAAGAACTGTTCTACACTTCCGGCAGGCAAATATGGCAACTCGACAAAGCAATCCACACGACGACATCATCAAACAAATAGAGGCAGGAGCGGCTTGGAATTTGAAATGGTCTCAGCGTTAGGAGCATTGCGCAGCTCATGATCCAAAAAGAAGTTTTTGGCGGAGGACAGACAGGAAATGCACTTTGCAAGCAATGAAGAGAAAGAGAAATGGATCGAGGATTATGTGGAGAGAGAAACCGCTGTAGCAACAAAGCTTGTTCAAGACACAGAGAAACCGATTATGCACGGGCTGCAAGATATGACTGCTGCTGAAAATGTGGGGGCGACAACCAGAACGCCCCAAACAATGTTTCAAGAGATGTTGAATGCTTTTGGAGACAGTCTGAGCGATCTTGTAAGTTCCGATGATGAGCAGAGTGGGGAAGACGAGGAAGTTGATGAAGACAATTCACCGCTCGGCAAGCTGAGTGATGATGATGAAACTGGTTTGGTGATGGGCAAGACCTCCAAAACAGTACAGCTTCGCATGGAGAGTTTTCGGCTGAAGCAGATGAGGTTTGACGAATTGACCCAACCAGGATGGGAGGACGCAGCTGACTACTTCCGTGAGAGAGATATGAAGTATGGGACAGCCGAATTGAAGGTTCCGGCGGTTTTCAAGCCCCACAGAGACACGACTGCAGCTGCACCATCCCCGACAACATTTGGAGAGCATATGCAGCCTCCAGATATTGTCCACAGACAAGAGCTAATGCAGGCAGTGACTTGTCGACCGGGAAGTAGTCAAATGAGGCTGGGTTCGGAGAAACCACAGTCACACAAATTTATGCCAGTTCTTTTGCCCGATGCAGAGCCCGAAGTGGCACCGATTCAGGATGCAAAGCCTGTTGAACTTATAAGCTTTTACCCATGCATGATGCATTACTAGTTAATTACCATATAGAACTCAGATAGGGACGAAGATATGGTGACCGCTCCTGTGTCGCCGGAGGTATAGATTGCCAAACAGTTAATTTTGATGACTTACCTCTTGTTAAAGCAATTTGTGGACCTACTCTGCTATGTGTCAGCTTTTTCTTAATTTCAGTAACCAAATTGTGAGAGATGATATTTCATCAGTGTGAGCAAGAGTCGTACAGACCATGCGAAGGTTCTAGACTGCAAATCTCGTTGATTGACAGCCAGCAAACATGGTATCGACTTGCCTGTTACAGTTACATTAGAAAGCACAACCTAAAATAGAGACGAAATTTACTAACACAATTTAACTCAGTAATGTGATACGAGTCATAGAACGTGCGGTCAGTGAGCAGTCTGAACCTGGATAAATGGCAGCCGTCATCCTGCATTAGTTCATGCAGGTAACTGCATAACTCTCCGCTCAAACCTGCTGCACCTGGTCGAGATTTTGAAGATTGCTTATGGTTTGTCACGGAAATTGAGGAAAATGAGCTAGATAAATAAAGGTCAGGAAGTTGGGCTGTATATGTCTAAAATTATTTGATGGATCTGTATGCCGTAACATACCGGCTGAAAGTGCTAAAATGGGACGGAGCTACGTCATTTATCAGACTGATAACGTGAATAGTGGTGGCTCAGAAACTGAGAGCCCTCAATGCTTTTGGATACAATGGATTATACGTAGAGACAGTATATTGGCTGTCAATAATGACGGTATGAATTTCAAGCAAAATAATTGCCCAACCAAATAACTGTTAGTATGTCTCTAACGTGAGTGTCAATGGACCATCAATGATTTTGGTCTGATCTTTCCGTCAATCAATGGGTTGCAAAGTTACATTGATCCAGAGAGGAGTTATTGGCCGGTTTTAGACATAAAAAGGCATGCGACATGGTCGTTGCCCCACCCTAGAAATGAGCGTCAATGGAGCGTCACTAATTTCTGGTCTGCCATCTTAGGTAATCACTGGGCTGTGCGCCAGCGTTTCGCCATAATCACAGTATTGGCTGCCTTTAAGGGCACAAAGGCCAGGGGCGATATCGATACCACCTCCTAGAAATAATCGTCAATAGAGCATGAAAGATTTTTGTCTTGCATGTTGGATAATTCAAGGGCTGTGTGATGGCATACACCCATAATCACAATGTTGGCCGTCTTTATTGGCAAAAATGCTAGTGACAACATCACTACTACCTCCTAAAAATGAGCGTCAACTGAGCGTTAACAATTTCTGGGATTGCATCTTGGATAATCCGACTGCAATGCAACGGCGTAGACCTATAAATGTACTATCAGCTGCCTTTATAGGCAAAAATGCTAGTGATGATATTGCAACTGCCCTGTCTTTGTATGTCCTTGTATTCAACTTCACCAATATGCATGAGATGTCTCACAGGTCTGACTTTTTTCTTGTATCTAGCTCTGAAGTTAATATATAAGAAGCAGCGTTTTACCTAACTATAATGTATCCTGTGACAGTTATTCAGATCGAATTACCCAGAATTCAATTTCCTACCGCGATGTCAGATACAAAATCTCTAAATACCTCCTTGCTAGAGGTTGTGATATCTTCAAAAAATGAACATGTCTTTATTCGTGATTGAAGCAACCTTACTTTACAAATCATCTTCGATGCTTGGTGGGCTGCAATGAATGTTGGCTTGAAGGGGCCTATTGGTTTCAATTATCCTAGATATGCGCCATTGTGGCGATTCTATTTACACAGCGGAATTGAGAAGACTGGCAGCCCTGGCATCATATGTATCGTTTGTCATCAAGTGCTTTGCCATCCATCAGAACATGGGACCAGCACAATGAGCAAACGCTGGTTGGCAAAGCGCACATCGCAAAGTCAAACGAACTAACAGTCTCAGAAGTAACCGAATTAACCAGTTCAACGGTCGATGAATCAGCTTTGGCCATACTCAGAAGGTCTGGAAGTCGAGGTATTCTGATTGTAAGTTTGCAAAGGAAATTCAAATTTACCATTCAGGTTTTAAGTTTACTTACTGAATTGACAGACAAAATGCTCTAAACTGGCAGTAAAGGACTTTCAAACTGCCGAATTTCACCAAGACATGTGGAATCGCAACCTCATGTTAGTATTTGTGTCGGCTCATATGCCATGGAACGCGCTGTCAAACCTTGAGCTGCGACGTTTATACAATGCGTTACAAAGCAAGTTGGTGTTACCGTCAGCCAGCACCCTGAGCAAGAGTTGCCGCAGGGAATACACACTGACAGTGGGTGCAATTAAGAATCAATTGCCGTCAAGAAACAAAGTAATTATAGCTTCAGACGGATGGACATCTACGAACTAATTAGCAATAACATCGGTCATTGCCGATTATATCAATCGAGATTGGGCTTTGCGAAAAGTACAACTGCCATTCAATGAGGTTAATAGCCCAATCATTTTCTATTTCGAAACCTCATTGAGGATTACAGGTCAAGGGTCAAGTTACGGGAGCACGACTAACTGGACATTTGATAGAAGTTCTTGCTGGATTTGAGCTGACTGACAGCCGTTTACTTGGAATTACAACCGATGACGCTTCCTCAAATTACTCTGTGACTCGCGAATTACAAAATATCCTCGAGGCCTCCGGAATGAAGTGGCCTGCATTGAAAAACCACATACTGTGCATGGCACACGTCATTCAGCTTGCTTTGGGTGCATTTATAAGCAGTCTGGGTGTGAAGGGCTACACAAAGGCTTGGGAAGCCCATGAGTGCGATCAGCAATTTGGAGAGAATGAAAGCACAGACATTGGGGAAAGTCAAAGACTTCGAAAAGAGGGCAATGCTAGAATCAACAAGGTGTCGGCCATGGGACTGGGTTTAGGAAAGATCATTGGGAAAGTACGGATTTCAACATATTTTGAAACTGCTGAAACTGACCTTCATAAAGCAGAGAATGTTTGCTGTATTGCTTACACTGACACTGGTCGTTGAAATGAGTACATTGACTGTTAAAAAGCGAAGGTCAGGATCGCAGTACTACCCAGTATGGATGTGAAGCCAAGTTGCAACTCGACACTGGAGTTGCTCGAGCGCGCCTACCGATTACGTAAATTCACACATGAGTGGCTTAAAAACCAAAAATACAGCGATTACTGGCTACTCTTCACAACACATGATGAGTGGACAATTGTCAAGTATGTCATGGAGGTTTTACAGCTATTCCAGTACTGGACCCTGCGGATGTCGAAACGGCATACCATTGCTCTGCATCATTTCATCACTGTCTACAATGTCATGTTTGATTACATGGATGGCGTGATGCAAGCTTTGGCCAAGAAAAAGACAAGATGGAAGGAAGACTTATACTTTGCCGTGAAGTTTGCGTGGCAGAAGCTGTCCAAATATTATACTGAAGTTCCTCCAATAACTGGTATGCTTCTCATTTCGGCAGATATTCTTGATTCTTTCCGGAAGTTGCAATTGTCTAGGAAGTGAGACAAGGGAATGGATATTAATCCTGAAGACAAGACTTCTTAAACAACCCAATACCAGGAGGTCTTTCTGAAATATGTGGAGAATGAATTCTGCGCAAAACATTGACGTTTGCTGGTCATTGAACCTGAAAACATACCGAACACCAATCTCGTCTCCTCCGCAATGGCTTCTAGATCTGGTCAATCTTCTTATGATTCATATAATTTGTCCAGCAATGATGAAGAATAGTTAATGCCTGACACTGTGGCCGAAACGACACCCGGACGAAGCAATCGTGTAGCATGCTTATTGTCAGCCACAAGGCTCTATTTGAATTCACCTCCTGAATTACCACAGAACGTGGGGCAAATTAATCTGAATCTGAATGATTACCACTCCGACCCAATTGTGATTGGTAGTACATTTTGGTTACTGGATATAACCAACTGGTGGCAGCAGCAAGAAGAAATGCAATAACAGTACGTCGATTCCTCCCATGTGGCACGAGATATATTCTCTATCATATCTCACGGGGTCAGAGTGGAGGCCAGTTTTTCCCTTCGGCGGGATATAACCAGATGGAGGTAGTCAAAAACAACTAGGGAGACCCTTCGAGAAACAGTCGTAGTAAGGCAGTTTGCTGAAGCCAATCACGGATTACTTCCTGGCGACGACCCAGTCATGGATAAAACCAGCTCTGATAACGACATGGAGATGAAGAGAGAGGCGGAAGAAAAGATATTGCACCGAATGGCTACGGTCCACGACATTTTGAAGATGTGGCAGCGTAGCCAAAATCAACACGCTAGACAGAAGGAATAGAGTGCTCAAAATGAATAAATCACAGACGAAGGATACATTTCAGATACTGAAGAGATAGTTAAACCATCCTGGTCAAACTTTCAACATGATGGTGCGGCTGCATTTAAATTGTCGGAAAAATCACCTGTGCCACCAGCTGTGTCTGGAGAGGACCTCCCTGGAGGACGAACTTAATTATTTAATGTCCGCCAAATGAAAAGAATCGACCTCCATCTTGTCGAAAGTGATGAGGACTATTCACCTGAAAGTATTTCAGACACCAAAAATTGGCTTAACTGGAATGGGGACTTGGATAATCCAAACGACAGTAAAGACAACTGGGAAGCAGACAATGAATCAGATATGTCACCGGATAGCAGAAGGGAGGATTCAGCAACCCCAGAGCACAGGAATATGAGTGTCGCACCGAATGTTCTCAAATTGATTGGGTCTACATGACAGTCAAAGAAGAGGGTTGAAGAGGCGTTGATGACGGTCAATATAATAGAAACAGGAAGAAACAACGGGATCAAGACGAAGACGGACAGAATCTGTCAATGTATTATCTCGAAGTTCATTATGTAGTTTGACCAAGCATTTTATTTGAAGCAATATTAGGGAAGAATACTGAGTAGTCACGTGAGAATATTGGTTAATAAAAAAAGATATAGCCGGCAATATGCAACATTTGGCAAGATATAGAAATTTCAACCGGATGAGAGTGACTAGTGCTGGAATATTACTGGGCTCCGCTTTGCCACAGAGCCAAGTCCTTATCAGGCTGAAAGGCAACCACTAAGTTCAAAAATTTATGAGTGCAATTATTAATGGCAGCAGATCATGACTAGACATTCCATTAAAATGAGCGTCAACGGAGTGTCAACCATTTTTAGTCTTGTAAGTATGGTAATTGTAAGGTGACGTGGTCGGTGCTATCCATAACCAATATACTGGCAGCCTTTCTTGGCAAAAGTGTAAACAACACAGTCACTGCCCCAATCTGAAAATGAGCGTCAACGGAGCGTCAACGATTTTTGGCTGTGCATCTTGGGTAACCTAACTGACGATTGGTTACAACCATTCATCTGCGAGATATTGGCTGCCTTCCAAGTCAAACATCTGAGAATCATGCTCCCTGCCCTATCTGGAAATGAGTTTCAAAGGTGCGTCAACAATTATCAGTCTTGTACGTACAGTAATTGAAAAGTAACCGGGTCGCTGCTATCCATAACTATCATACTTGGAGCATTCCTTGGCAAAAGAGTATATGACACGGTCACTGCCCCATTCTGAAAATGAGCGTCACTGGAGCGTCAACCATTTTTGGCTGTGCATCTTGTGTAAGTTAAGTGGCGATTGGTTGCCGCCATTCATAATCGAAGAATTTGCTGCCTTCCAAGTTAAAAGTATTACAGACACGCTCCCTGTCCCATCCTGAAAATGAGCATCCATAGAGTGTCAAAGATTTTTGGTGTTGGATCTTGGATAATCTAAGTGTCGCAATGTGGTAATAATTCATAGACGATGTCGTGGCAGCCTTTTCATTTGAAACAGTGCATGACACATATGTTACACTATCATCAAACTGAGCATCAATGGAGCGCCAACAATATTTGGTCTTGCATATTGGGTAATCAAGGCTTCGTGTTGATAAATGAGCTTATAACAAAACTATTGACTGCCTTTATAGCCAAAGATAGAACATATAACGGAAAAAACCCGTATTCCAAAAAAACCAATGTCGCTGATTGGAAAACATGCAATAAGTGATTATTGGCTGTCAAATACCTGATTTTAATAATATACAACTATCCAACTGCAAAAACAAGAACATTATATAAATCTACAGATGGACCTGCTGGGCGACTCGCTGGCAGCCCGCCCAATTCAGACATGTTGGGAGATTTCCATCGAACCGTGCCAGAATTGACGGTTCAGGTGTATTGACAACCTGGACCGCCGATTTGTCAACAGTTTGGGTCTGACTCGGATCCGGACCCGAAGTGACAGTCCACAGCCGTTGCTAACACTAGTTGTGAGTATTGAGTATGTATCACGATCTGCATTACTACAGAGAAAATATGAAAGCCACGCAAACAGGAATTGATTACTCTATGTACATCTCACAGATACTCCACAGGATTGGTCATGGATTACTGTCACAGAGCCAGGCCTGGATGATGGTACCATGACCTCAGAAGACATGCTGTGTGTATCAGATTATTGATATCTCTCCAGCGGAATAAGTCTATGTGGCATGGGACATTGGACAGTGATATGTCAAGGATGGTAGAAAGTTCATTTGTTCCGCCATTGTAATATCCTGGATGCCTAGCCTTTAGCAAGATTCTTTTTGTTCCATCATGATCAACAGATTCTCAGCAGGATTCCCAGACTGCTTCTATCAGCAAGATACTCTGCATAGAAAGTTGAGGATTCTAGTTGGTGGCAATGTCAATCATCTCTGACTGCTTGTCCATCTTCTGTCCCAAAGTAAGGATCTCAAATTGTGTGGTATGCTATGACTCAGGATTGGGCTGGTTGTCACTTGGATCTTTGCTCTGGCTATCATCTATGGCTGGAGTGGCTTTATTATTGCCATAACGATGCTCATAGTAGATTTCATTCTGTTGAAGAATGAAGACTGGTCAGGTGAAAATGGAACTAACTCAGCAGAGAGGAGATTGCTAAGCAACCCTTGTGCAAACAAGTTGTACAGTGGCATGTGCTCGAGTACTCAAGTGTCTGCAGGCAGATGTGACAGAGTGTCTGTTGTATCGTGTAGTGAGACATGTCGCATTGAGATACGGTCAATTGATAACTCATGGCGCTAACAACAAACGAGGCAAGTTTCATGATAGTCTTTGGCATACCAATATGCATACTCCCAATCAGCTCTACTCTCCTCCAGGATAGCAATAACATCTGATTCAGACAAAGCAGTAAACAAAGAAGAGGAGAAGCCAATCCAACATTGTGGATCTCCTTGAAACAAATGTGCCAAATCACTTTGCTTTCAAATGGCATTTGCAATGGCATTTGCAATTCTGATGACATTCTGGTCACCATTTCCGTCACCATTTCTGTACATAAAAATGCCATTTCTAAGGCCATTACCAATTCCAATCCTGAGTCCTTTCCAAGTCCAATTTTGATCTTTCCCATTACAGCACACTGTATCAAACAGGCGGGCTTCAGAAACAGCTGTCTGATGCAGTCGGCAAACATTTTTACTGTTGGCAGGCAGCTCAAGTTGATCTCTCCATCTGTAGATATATCTGCAGCAAAATAGTACTTGATTGCAATGTGTGCAACTGCAGTTCCATTCCTAGATTCTGTTCTTGATCCCTGTGATCACGTATGGTAAATTGGTGAACACCTGATCGATAGTCGGGATGCCATGCTGAATCACATGATGTGAGATCTGTGTGAGTCTCATGTAGCCTACTCAAACAGCACTGAATTTGCCATCAGTTGTAGACTGAGCAGTCGACAGCTGTTTCCTTGATGGTCAGTCGACCACTCCATTGAAGGTAATAACCAGTCCATTTGTCAATTAATCAACATCTGGGCGTCCAGCACAGTCCGAATCAACATAACATATTAGCATGTCTTCTCTTACTCCTCCAAGTGTTCTTTCGCATGTACTCCTCTGGGTGCTTGTTTCACTCGCAGACCACAGTCCATCTTTCCACTGCAGTACCAACACAGTCACTTGAGAGCTACCCGATGCTAATATCTCTGGTCATGGTTATAATAATTGAAAACTGAAATGAAATTCCCAATATCTGGCCAACTGGCAGTCATTCTGTACATGAGGCTTCTGATCAATGATTGGTATATAGCAGAATTGTCAGCTTCATCATCAGGCGATCTCTACTAAACTTCGAATACCATTGGCATGGGGACGGATGTTGACTCATCCATTCTGAATTTGGTTAAGATCATGATAGTATCGCGTCCGGATGGATGTTGATTGAGTGATGCTCCAGATTGCATTTGATATTTTGTCTGAGATTGAAGGAGATTGTCCCGAGTTCATACATCTGGAAAGTCTCCATTATCTGCTTTTGGAGTTCCCCAGGAAGCCCTACATAGCAATGATGAGGAGATCATCAACGTACACAAAGACAGCAGTAACAACTGTGCCTGAATCCTTAACCATGAATAGATCTCTGTTGACACAGAATGCCATGAACCCAATTATGATCACGATGTCCTTGAACATGCCATACCAAACATGTGAGGACCATTTTAGACCAGAAAGAGACTTTCTCAAGTGGAGTACCATCTGCAGCAAAGTTATTGCTCTGGGATCACTATATCGGCTTCCATACTGTAGCAAACAGTAGTATCTGTTTGGTGGGTACGTACATATATCTTCTTCTAAGACAATATTCAAGAAAGCTGTGCATATGTTCATTGGATGGTTACTGAATTGTAGGTGGTGATGCTTAAAAGCGCCGGCATAAGGTGGCCAACGTGAGCAGTTGGTAAATACATATCGCTGTGGTGAATACCATTGATTTGGCGATTTCCTCCCGAGACTTACCTGTCCTTGAGCCACGGCACATTCCCTGCTCGGTCACACTTGATCCTGTATACCCAATGACCTTTCCAGGCCTTGCTCCCATCTGGGAGCTCCACAGAATCTCCAAAGCCTTACTGCTGACGGATTCTATCTAAGTCTTGTTTCATCGTGCTATCAGATTTCTCACGAAAGAGAGCCTCGGTTGCAGCGGTGTGAGACTTTGGATTTTTGATCCCATCCTTATAATTATCACACATTGCAGCTGCAGCATCGATCGGAACCATATCCTCGATGTTCTCAACTTCGAGAGCCAATGCTCCAGACTCTCCTAAATTGCCAGTGCAATTCCGCTGTCTACATTCGGTCCACAGCTTGAATGCTTCTCCAAGTGCCATTTCACAGTCAGTCAATTTTTGTGTCTTCATTGGAGGCTTTGGACAGTTTGGAGATAGATCGTTTTCCAATGACTGCTCTCTTTGAGATTCAGAACTTCCATCTTTGATTGCGTACTTTTCTGAAGGTTTGGGTTCCTCTATGACATCTCAATAGAAGATCTGGTTCAACATCGCTTTGAGTGAACAATTTGGTGCTGTGTACCACTTCTCTTCTCTGAGTACCACATCTGTGGAGCAGTAAAGCGTTTTGGCCAGTGGGTCATATACAAAGTACTGAGTACTTGATATGCTGTATGCAATGACAATGCCATGAGTGCCACTGTACTCAATCATCATAAATTTCTCCTTCAGAATGTGCATGAATCCAAAGCACCCCAATTGATAGAGATGCATCACAGATTGCTTGTTTGCAAATCCATGGCAGGCCATATACAGAGTCTTACCAACCACATTGCGACTCGGTGCGTGGTGCATGTGATTGACTGTGCCGGAGCCTGCAAAGGTGCAGTACTTCTTCCAAATTCTGGCTTCATCCAGAATGCATTGTATGTGTTCCATGGTTGAGCAGAGTGCCCGTTCGAGAACTCCATTAGACTGATGTAAATTAAGCATAGTGTTTTCGATTGTTGTGCCCTTGGACTATAGATGTCAGGGAACAACTTTGAGGTATACTCACCGCCCCAATCTGTACCAAATCGCTTTACTTGGTTGCCCCACTCAATTTCTCTAAGTGCCTTCTATTCTTTGAGTTTTTCTTATGCATCCAAGTTGGACTCCCATATATGGTTATTTATATGACTTGTGGCGTCGTCAATAAAGAGCAACACAGATCAACCACCGCTGATGGCTGTTTCCAGAAAAATGCATATGTCCCAGTGAATGTACTGCAGAGGCATGGTGGCATGGGGAGTCACAGGAGTAAAGGGCTCACAAGATAGCATGATCTGGATGCAGCACTTACAATCGAACTACCTGGTCATTCCTGGAGTATCCGTGATCATTGGTATGATCTCCAACCTGTTGAGGTTGACATCTGCCGGATACCAGTGCAATCACATCCACTTCTCTCCATTGTGCCGAGATGCACGCCCAGTTGTGTTATTTGCCAACAGCCAGCTGTCATTACTGGTATTGGTGTATTTGGTCAATTCCAGAACTCAACCCAGAATTTATCCTGAATGAAAAGCCCATCGACCTGAGGTGCAGTGTTGATCAACTTGCCATGGCGATTGTTGAGGTTGGCACAGACGCATTTCACTTGTTCAACTCTGACATCCTACTCCTTGATCTGAGACTGGGAGATCAGATTGAATGATCCCAGGACATGCACCACTGCTTCGAGTATGATCATGTTTGTCTTTCCATCCGGCAGCTGGTAAATCGACATAATACATCCATATCCGGATGCAAATGACATGACCCCATTGTATGTTGTCACTCTCTTCATGTTTGGGGGATTTTTGGTATTGGTGATGAACATTGATCAATGGTTAGAGAGGTGAGTTGTGCATCTGCAATGCATAAACCATTCACTGGATGAAGAATTTGATCATGCCACTATCCAATCATTCTCAATCAAAGTGTTAAGAGTTAAAGTTAGTGACAAATTAGTTGACACATTTTCAGAAGCATCCGCTGCCATTGGAGGATTGCCGTGTTGTTTGCTAATGCTATTATCCATAATGTGCCCTCTGTGTTCGCAATGAATGCACTTCCGTTGATTCTTCTCCTTCATATTGTTTTCTTCCTTATTTCATTTGTCCCTCTGTGAACCTTTGCTACTTGTACGGCCATCACAGCCTTCGCCACCATTTTTTGCAAAGAGCATAGCGTCTGGACCGAACCAATTCTCAGTCTTGATTACAGCTTTTACCTCGATGAGTATGGAGATGATCTCATTGCGTATGGTAGTCATCATCACATTTTTGTCGTTTATGAGCTCCACTAAGACTTTCCACTCGTCCTTCCATGGGATCTTGCAAAGGTGGGAGAAGCTGTGTTCCTCCTCACTCAACTTGGTAATTGTCTTTCCAGAGTTGCAATCAGCATCAGTGTCAGTGGTTGAAGGCCCTATGCAGGGATTGTAATAGTTGATCATCTGATTGATCTGTAATGCATAGTTGTCGACCTCTCTATTGTCCTGTAGCTTGTTGCTCCAAAGGTTCTCCCAAATCTCGGAGATGTTGAGCTTGTACTTTGACTGGTAGGCTGATGTGAATTTCTCCCAAAACATCATCGCAAAGTCAATGGCTGAGTATTCCGCTTCAATTCTCTGCTCCATGTACACCAGGTTAGTCAACAAAGCAACACCACAGCAATTCATCCAGTCTTTGCATACGCCCTTCTGTGTGGCAGTGAAGTTAGTAGCTGGCTTATCAGGCTTGTAATTAAATTCTTCGATGATACCATACACTTATGTCTGCTCCAGAATTGGGGCCATTTCAGTAGCCCATCGTATATAATTCCTGCCATTGAACTTGGTAATGGTGATTGTAGTCAAACATATCTTGCATGTCAGTTATAGGATTGTCCCAGACTGAACGGGAGACACCTTGCTGTCACTGTCAGAAGCCCGGTGGGATAAGAGGTAATTGCTTACCATGTGGAGATGATTATCCTTGACAATGTTGACCTCTGCTTGTCAAACGAAGTGGAAGTATTGGTTGTAGTTTCCAGTTTTACATGCAAGCCCTGCCAATCTGTTGTACAGGCGGGTATGCGTCAGTAGATAAGTGGGTGCAGGCATATGTGGATGTGTGTCTGTTGTGTCATGTAAAGAGACATGTCTCAATGACAAAAGGTCAATCGATGACTATTAGTGCTTATTACAAAACCGGCACATTTCATTATAGTCCTTGGCATAGTAATAGCCATACTCTGCATCACCTTAACCAGACAGGCACTAACAAGGTGAAATTGACATCCAGCAGCATTCCTAGAAGATATACTTGTTGTTGTAGTTTATTCATACGGTATTCACTCTGACTAGAGTATGGCAGGACTTATTAACCCCACCCTCTCTAGGCAAACCAGCTGGATGGGGGAGCTCCTCGTCTACTACTCTTTATCCCCAGTAGAAGGCATAGTTACCAAATGACCGAAAATGACCATGTTGGCTGTATATTTCTCATCTTTGTGTCAATTCTTAACAACTTGCGTAAACCATAGGCATTCCCATGAGAAAATCATATACAATAATTGACAAATGAAATACTCTGTATTTGAACATATACCTATATGGGAGCATAGTTGTATGTGATTATGCTATGGTTGTTTACGAGAGTGAGTAAGCATATTTGGACAGAATAGCAATCAAATTGTTGCTACAAACCTGGGTGCCATAGTGACAACCTGTATCCTCCAATGGTTACTAAGCCTCAGGTCACATGTCGCTATTCCAACTGGGCTATACAGCTTGTAGTAGTTTTTGATTGTCTGGTGAAGCTCAGTACTACTCGCATTAGTAAAGCGCAAGCCCTTCAAGTAACTATTCTCAATCAGAAGGAGCAAAGTCTGTCACTTTTACAGATGTAATGGTTACTTAGGTTCAAATCAAGTTTAAGATCTGGGAGTATCCAAAGATGAACTTCAATTATCATGCAGATATTGGCAAGCTGCAATATGGCAGGTAAATATCATTGGATGTCAGTGACTCAATAACAGAGAGTCAGGTTCAGATACTTATTATCAGAGTAAGATTTATTAACCAAGTATTACATCATAACTACACATCACGCCTTCATAAACACTTGGATATTTGTATAACCACAGGACATTGGATTTGTTCGGTTTGCCCAACATCAAAGCCTTCTGTTAATGCTGACTGACTGCTAACAGCATGTATATCCCAGGTAGACCTCTGCAGTATAGAGAGATTTATTCTTTAAATCCGGTATGAAATCTGGTAGACTATCAGCTTATGAGTTGTAGTTGTGGCATAATAATGGAAATTTAGTGGATATGAGACTTGACAGATGTCTATACTAGTGATCAAGAAAATTTTAATTAATCTGAGTGAATATTTGAAGACTGGCTATGTTCTGTTGGTTTATATTGACCAGTAAATATAATCAGTCATTTACTTGACAGGATGACTGCTTCAGTCCATATTGTCACTTTGATGCAAAAATTCATGTCAATTTTGATGAGAATGCTATATAGACTAAATTGAGAATGGTCTGATAAAGAAACATGCAAGTTGACAGAAACTGGTCAATTAGGTACTTACAAAAATATTAGTAGTTTTGTCAATGGGAGAAAACAGTAAAGCTCAGATGGCATCAAGAGTTTGATAGTATCAAAGTGCTAATCAGTATATGGCCAAAATATCTTAATGTACCATTCCATGCAGAGAAACAAAACATGGTGTGCTGATGTAGAACTTCCCAGCATTTGGCACAAGGACATAAAGGAGACTTACAATAGTACAAGTTACGGTGGCGGCGTTGCCACCCTGTGAAGGTACCGAGATAGATCATCTCCAGCTCAACTCTTAGAAATACCTTACCCCTGGCTGTCAAGTGCTTGGAGCGTACAAAAAGTTGGGCACACTTTCAGATCTGATATCAAGTCCTGGTAGCCATTTCGCTGTGCTAGAATATATAAATATAATCTAGTGACATCTATTACTTGATTTGTGTGAAAGAAAAAAGTTGAATGCACCACCTGGTCTTTCTACCAAATACCACATATATGGTGACATGCCACCCTCCACATCAATGACTGTCTGTATCCAGGCGAATATTCTACTAAATAGACTATCCAGCCACTCTGTTGGTTCTTTCTGTTGAGGGACATTATGGTGGAGATGAGAAATGGAGAAAGGAATCGGGACCACAGGAGCAAAAGGAATGAGGCTCTATGACTTACTCGACTGCCACTGATATCCTCTAGGATTTTTAGTTGTGAATCAGTAGATTTGGAAGGCTGAAGGTCTATCTTCCAGATATCACCATACATCTTGCAGTGTTGTAAGGGAATTCTGAAGGGAGCAGCTCTAGCTTGAGGAGCATAAGAATATAGTGTCAGGATCTGACAGATCACCCAGTCTTGAGGAACCACACATATTGTATGGATCAACAAATGCTCAACATGAGTACATGTAACCAAGAGCTGGAAAGAATACAGTGCATATTTCATTGTGTGGTAAAATAATACATTAGCAAAAGTACAAATTGACCATAGCCTGCACTATGTGTGCCTGCATACATGCACAACTTATAGCAAGCTTTCTGTGAACCTCGGCCCAATGTGCAGTCTATCATCATCTTCAGTCCAGTTATAGCGGTGTGCACCTGTGCCAGTGAAACTATATAAGACTGGTGGCCAGAGATGGATGTATAGCTGGGTTAAGTACATGCCTGTTGTAGCAGTACGGAGTCCACTGGAGAGCCTGCTGGCATTTGAACACCTTACCAGAGCCTACTCTGATGCCTGCTTGATATCCTGGTTGTAAGCCTGCATCATAGCCTCTTTCAGAGCCTACTTGATGTCTGCATGACAGTGCACCAGTTGAGAGCTGCAGCTGAGAGATGCATACATCGGGAGGAGTTGAGTTTTCCTCGCAATGCATTTGGCCAATGAAAATATCGAAGTTGTTTGAAGGTTTGACACAAATTTTGACAAACTGAATCTACTTGTCTGAGTGCTTCTGGTACTATGATCACTATTACCAACACTATCATAATCGCTATCATCACCATGCCCATTATACCATTGCCATCGTCACTATCAGCCCTGGATTGAATAAGCATACATACACCTACAATGTGTAGGCTGCGGGCAGCAGATTTTGCTAGAAAATCTCAGTCCCAAGATCCAATTTTCTACTGTTTCTGCAGAATTTAAAATTGTGATTGTCAATACAATAACTATGAGGTATTGTGAGATCTCATTGTGGTGGGCACAATAGAGATATGGTTAACACTTTAATATTGATTGATGTTATGATTTCTGCCACAATATGCCATCCACTACCCACTACCCATTATCTGCCTCCTGGTGCCTGGTGGCTGCACCTCTCCTCATCTCTCGATCAAATACCAAGAAGCATATATGGGAGGATATAGTCTGGTGAAATTGGGAGTGTCTTGCCTCTTGAGAGTGAACTTGGAAGCATAGAGCCAAGTAGGCTGGAAGTGTATCATGTAATGCAATTGGGAACATACTTGGGTGCATGCTTGGAAGTATGCTTGACAGCATCTTGAGAGCATACATAAGAGCATATATGGCTGGGAGTATACCATCATGGGCAATTAGGAGCATTGTTGAGAGTATGCTCAGAAGTGTACTTGAGAATGTCCTTGGAGGTATACCTGGGAACATACTTGGAGTGTACTTGGACACTTCTTGAGAGCTTACCTGTGAGCATAGAGTCAAGCAGGATCGGAATGTGTGATTTAGTGGAATTGGAAGCATATTTGCGATCGTACTTGGGTGTGTACTTAAGAGCATCTTGAGAGCTTACTTGAGAGCATGCAATGAAGTGTATTCGGCTGTATTGTTGAATGCACCATAATGTGTAGTATTAAGTGCACAAAATTGTGTGCATATCATAGTAATGTAGTCAATGCGCTGGTTGATAGGAGTTCTTACTGCCATCTGTGAAATATACTATTGATTAGGATTCCAGAAACTGCATTTCTATGGGTTAGGCATTAAATAATGTCATTTTTTTGGTGTACCTATCTACTTCTGAGTCTTCTAAATATATACACTTGCCATCACCCAGTCTACCTCTGTTATTCCTGTCCACCACCATCCCCCTACTGGCTTTCCGTGCAAATATAAGTAGTGGAGATATGATATGGACGTTTCCACCACCCCGTTTAGACTCAACTCCATCTTCTACAGTATACCCACTGTACAGGTTCCAAGCCCACTGGTATATCTCTCCAAGTCTCCGTAAGTTGGTACTATTTCTATGGCCAGAGCAATTATTGTCAGTGGAAAAGAAGCTCTCTGTGCAGCTATTTGAATTATTTGAAATCCAATAATGTCACCAAGTTTTGCTCTGATCACAACAGGTTCTAGGGATGAAACATCCATAAATAGGTCGTATTTCACTTCCCAGTTGCCAATATACTCCATTGCAAATTCTCCTCATACTACGGTAAAAGAACATTTCAATAAAGGTATTAATCCACAACTACTCACCCAATATTAAAAATATCATGAATGTCAACCTGGGATGTGAAAGCAGGTAGAGTTATATACATTTCATATATATCACACTTTGTTATCAGAGTGCAACTTGCACACTTAAATTGGTGGGTTGTTTTTAATTTGAGTTCTTGCGGTTTATACTTGCCACTCTCAGCCACTCAGCAACTCAGCCACAGAATTCAGACAAATAAGAATCGAAAAAGACACATTCCGTGTGCTTATATGAATAATACTCCAAGTCTGATGATAGTAAATAGTACCAAACCATTACAATACTCGGCTAGTATACATGTCCATTTATCAGTTGCTGAAAATACACCATTGGAACATATTATCAAAGCCTCACTGTGATTATTTCCAGGGGCTGCTGGCACTTAATTATTACTTTCTATCTTTAATAATGTAGTTCTTTATTTGCATGTTACATGGCCAGGTCTTGTCCAAAGAACATGATCACACTTGTTACTGCCATGCAATGCATCTACACTGTTGACCAAATTATACCAAGCATTCTATATCAGATTCCGTAGACCACATACCATCAGATGTCATTGCTGCTATTGATAATAGTTCATAAAGTCAGCAACCTGAGATGAAGAATGTCTATAATGCATAAGCACCAATTAATAACATGGTACAAGTTCAGTTTTTGAAGGGTGATGACTGAGGCCCTCTTGCCCTTTTTGCTATCCAAACAATAGTAACTCTGCTTTTCTACTGTGGATACCAGTATATATATAATAAAACTCAAAAATAATCACACAGAAAGACATTTTGCAGCCAACACTATCACCAAATACCCTTATCAGCTCTGTTTACATATTAAAGGCTTGGATGAAATACACTGTCTTGTATGCAGATAATGATAGAGTACTGCTACTATGGAAGTAAAAGCTACTCCATTCTGGTATTCAATCCCCATTGCAGTAGTATATTATATTCTAGCACATTTTCAATGTACCAATAATGTCTCATATATATCAGTTAAATCAAAATGTTCTAGTAGTGAATGTGTATGATTTGACATGGGGACGGCAGATGAGTGGTGTAAAATGCAGGTGAGTTTTCTTGTACTGTGAAAAAGATATATTCTTATCCAATATCCATTGTATTGGGGTGAGTCAGAGTGTCAGAGAGATCTTGACAAAGAATGTTACTTAAAGCATGTCAGAGTGTATCTAAGATAGTATAGCAGAGAGAGCAGAACAGAAAGAGTTTGTTGGAGTTTGTTAGTAAAAGGGTATATGACAGAGCATATCAGAAAGAACCTGTCAGAGACATTAAATGAAAGAATATATCACACAGGATTAGAGTCAGATTGTCAGAAGGAGGATGTTGGAGATTATGTTGGAGATAATTGGACTGAGATTGTCTGAAATTGCATGTTCGACTTGTATTTGATCATAGTGGGTACTGTATTACAATTGATAGTTCCAGTCTTGATAGGATTTCTCCAGATGTTTAAACATTATTACTTATTGCTAAAACATTCTAGGAATCTTTACCAGACTGATCAACTATTGTTTGCAGTATACTTTGCAGTGAGAACACAATATACTCTAAGCTAAGTGGTGACAAGATAGCATGGGCAGTTGCTTTCTATATTGGAAAACTCACTAAGATAAAAGACAATCAATTAAGAAAAATAGAATAATACTACTTAATTGCTGCCTGATATATTCCACTGGACCTGAAGCCCACACCAATAGATTAACCTCTTATATATCCATTACAATCATATCGCATGATCTAATACAGCACATGCAGAGCACCAATATTGATCGTCGACAGATATTTACACTTGTGACATATGTCCCCATATTCTATTAGACTGTATAGATTACCCAGTGTCGTACACTGTCACTGCGGTAGTGCTGGCAGCATAGTGCAGTGGTAATGTGTCAGAAATTATAGATAGGGTATATAATTACAATGCCAAAGGTTTGAATCCCAGTGCCACAGTGTTAGCAACGGGTCTGGTTAACCTGCAAGCATTCCGGGTTCTGACCAGAAACACAGTTCAGTTCAGTTCCAAACCCATCCAAAACTGCGACCTGCTGCCTCTTGCTGGGCCAAACCTGGACCCATACCTGTCAACCAACGGGTTTTGGCAGGTTTGCCTGTACCCATCAGTTTGAATCTCTGGTTCTGTGTTTCAGGTTGGACTATGTATGGTCGCATTCAGATATCCCATTGATAATCACAAAATATTGACATCAGTAATTCATGATTCTTTTTAAATATATCGGCTGCCTTTATAACCAAAACAAAGAGAGATATGCTCCCTACCACATCCTGAAAATGTGCGCCAATGGAGCGTCAACAATAGTTGGTCATGCATCTTGGGAAATCTAAGTGGTGATTGGTTGTCGACATTCATAAATGAAGTAATGGCTACCTTTATAGGCACAAGAGGATGTGACTAACTCCCTGCCGCATTCTGAAAATAAGCAGTCACAGAGTGTCAACAATATATAGTCTTGTAAGTCAGGTAATTAATAACAGAATTGGTCAATTTGATGCATAATGAAATAATTGGCCACGTCTATGTGCAAAAACACTAGCACAGACAACGCAACAATCTCTTAAACATGAATGTCAACAGAATGTCTATGATTTTGGGTCTTGCATCATGGTTAATCAAAGCGCGATGGGGCTGTTGTTGCCTATACACGACATTTTGACCACTTTTGTTGGCCAAATCGCCCATGCGTACTTACTTGCAGCTTTGTAAGTGTAATCAGTTATTACTGTCGGGGAGGCTGTCATGGGAATAACTGTATCTTGTATGTCTATAAAGGCTCCCTATGCCATGTGTATAGATGTGTGCAATCAAGCGCCGTACAGATTGCCCACAATGCAAGACGAAAAATTGATAATGTGCCATTGTCACACATTATCACAATGGAGCAGGGAGCATGCTGCATTCTTTTTTGCCTATGAAGATGACTAGTACTATCATTATGTATAACCACTACAATATTGCTTCGCAATTACCTGACTTATAGGACCAAAATCGTTTATGCTATGTTGACCCTCAATTTCAGAATACCGCAGGGAGCATGTCGCTTTCCATTTTGCCAATAAAGTCAGCAAATCTATTCATTATCTTTCACTACTCCCCAATCGCTTCTTAATTACTTGACTCAGAATACAGAAACTTATTAACGCTCTGTTGACTCTTATTTATAGCAGATAGTAGCGATGTAGTAGCTATCATTTTTGCTGATACAGGTGGCCAATAATATCATTGTACTGTAGAACAACAAAGTTTTGGATTGATTACCTAATATACAAGTCCAAATATCGTTGATGCTCTGTTGACTCTCATTTTGCCACAGGTGTATGCGCAATGTTCAATCATTTGAATTGGCTTCGGAGATTATTAATGGTATTCTATCAGCCTTTTAATTGTCTTCATGTACTTTCGCCTATATTACAAAACTGTTCTTTCACAATACATATAAATATATCCTTTAAAATATACATCAAAGTGAGTGCAAATTGTAGAAAATAATACACTCCAAAATTCTGCTCCTTTCAATCAATGCTCATCTTCACTTGCAGGTTTGCTGAATAGGTTGCCCTGGTCAGCACTAAGGATCTTAGCTGGATTACTACACAGCAGATAGTGTACTAACCTGTGGATATTCCATCATCAGTCAGCATGTCTGGAGTAAAATCTGTATCATGCTGGCTATAGTGGATATATGCATCAAGATTCGATAAATGAGTGTTGTGAAGGGGAGTACTGTGTATACACATATCCGGGTGGCAAATGGTCAATTTGGGGAATTTGAGATCCCTCATTGACACCGGGGGCTGCAGGAGGCATTTCGGGCAGATGTGGCATTGGTTCTGTGTTAGCTGACTGTGTCGGGCAGATGGAGGTGCACCGCCGCCTTTGCACCTCCAGCCTGTCTGTGGATTCTCTGTGGTGCGATTTTGCCAAAGAAACGCAGCTATGTGGTTTTGACGAAGCATAGCTAGGTGTCTTTCCATTTCAGTCTTTACCATTCTATTACCAGGAGACTCAATTCCCAGCTGCCGCACTTCCCGAACTTCGGCAGGAGGTTTGTTAATTAGCTGTTGTCTTTCGTCAATTGCACTGCGCAAAAACCCCCCTTTGGTGAATTTAGCCATATTCAAGGCATGGCGCATGTCGGACTGTTCTAGCGACCTCCTTGCCTTGCAATAATCGCAGACAGGTTTAAAACTGACAACAAATTTGTTGCTTCTAAAAATGAGATTTCGCTACTACCTCAACCATATACACTTCCGCAGCCTCCTCGCAGGGGTTAAATGCCTGTGTTGTCTACTCCCAGGGATGCTCATCATGAAATTCGTCTGCGAACACTGTCTGAGCTGACAACATCATGATTTTCAATTTCACTCATGGTGTGGACAAATGTCTGGGTCGACCTTGGGGGTTTACTGTCATGGGCCGCTATAGATTAGTTATATAGCTCCCTATGTGTACCCTCTGTACATTTTACAGTTAATTGACCCCCTGCTAGATTGATATGAATGTACTCATGTCTGATTGCTAGGTGCTTCTTGTTGTTGCAGCTTCTAGTTTCACTGACTGTTTTTAAATGTGCGTCTTGGGTCATACTTGCAGTGGCTTCATTGGCAGCATGGCAGTGGACAAACTGGTGCCTGTGTTGTTGTTGGCTGCCAACGAGTGACAGATTAAAGGAGGCGTTCATTGTTTGGCTCGATTCGAATCAGCTCTCACCTTGCTGAGGTGTTTGTGTTGCCAAGATTTGCTGATGTGTAATAACAGAGGATGATGATAATGAAGAGAAGTGGGAAGTCCTGAGGACTAAATGGTCCGCTTCAAGTCAAAATGGAATTAGTAACAGCCCAGTTGCATGTTCAAATCAAGCAGAATCCTGCAGCTTAAAGTTGTAGGTTGCAGGGGTTTGAAATCATTATGCGAAGTTTGGTACATTGGTACAATGTTGTGTAATTGTTTCCAGTGATGTATGGACATGAACGACAGCCGAAATCTTATATTTAAGTGATGTAATCAGGTATTTCTTTCATGGAAAGTAGGTCTGGTGATGTTTGTCTCAACAAATCCCCAGGATAATACATGAAACAGATGCCAAAATCCAAGTCAGAATGTGCAGTTTGCATAACGATTCCCAATTTAGTGACAGTCACAATGCAGATTTTGCATTGTTCCTGTTGATCTAACATACCATCGTTGTCATGAAAGACGCAGCTTGCCTCCATATCATCGATATCTTGAACCATCTAACATCTTTCCCAATAAAAAAGATAACACAAAATACAGTGTTCGACACTCCAAAGAGGACCGTATTGCCTCTTCCTGGGGGCAAATACAGTAAATCGACCAACCACTTGGCAGAATGACATCATCAAGTAATAGAAGTCAATAGCGACTAGGAAGCAGATGGAGTCTGAGCAGTTGGAGCATTGAGCAGGTTGCGATCCAAAAAGAAGCGTGTGGCTGAGACAGACAAAGTTGAACTTTTTGAGCAATGAAGAGAAACAGCAATTGGTCGATGATTATGTGGAGAGAGAAACTGGTGTGGCAACAAAGTGAGTTCAACACGCAGAGACAGCACCTAAGCAGCAGCAGGAAGATATCAGATATACCGAAAATGCGGAATTGACATCCAGAAAGCCAGAAACATCATTTGAAGAGATGTTGAATGCTATCAGAGACTGTCTGAGTGATCTTTAAAGGTCCCACAGTGAAGAGGAAGGGGATGATGAGGAAGATGATGAACCGACAGAGCTGGGCAAGCTGAGCGAAGATGACAAACAGGGCTTTGTGATGGGCACAATCTCCACAATGGTACAGTGCCGCATGGAGAGATTTCAACCGAACCAGATGAGCTTTGACGAATTGACACAACCGAGATGGGGGGATGCGGTCGACTTCTTTCATGAACAAGATAAAAAGCAAGGGTCAGCGGAATTGAACATTCCTGCAGTCATGAAGCCCAAAAATGAGGAACTTATGGCCTCACCTGCACTGATATCATTTGGAGAGCGTGTGGAGACTCTTCATATCATGCGCGGAATATTGCAAATGCAGCCAGGGACATCTCGCCCAGGAAGTAGTCAAACAAAGCTTGGTTTCTGGACACCACAGTCGTACAAATGCACAGTGGCGCTCACACCTGACATGGAATCTGGTTTGTCACCAATCATGTAAATGAAGGCTGTTGATCCTGTAAGCTTTACCTCTGCACATTGCCTCCCAAACAAAATACCATATAGCTATTGGATTTAGACAAAGAAATGGTGACAGTTCGTGCATCGCTAGTGGAATAGTTATGCATATTCCCATTTTTGATGTCATACCTCTGGGAGATGCAATTCGTATACCTAGTGTGTTACATGTCAGCTTTGACTGAATCTCTGTGACTACAATATGGGACCTAATAATTCATCTGTGCAGGTGGAAGGGTCATACATGCCATGCAACAGCTGCTGATGCCAAATCCGGTTAGTTGGCAACCAACAAGTCTGTTATCGGCTTGCTTGTTACTATTATGTGAGAATGTGAAACCGGAATTTGAGACACAATTTACTAACAAAATTTATATCCGTTATGTCATACGAGTCAGGGAAGGAGCAGTCTGTGCGGAATATAAACCAGTACAATTGTCCACCATTATTTCGCATATATCCATGCGCCCAACTGCATTACATCCCGCTCAGATATGGCGCACATGGTTGAGATGTTGATCATTGCTTATGGTAGGTCTTGGAAATTGAGGAGATGGAGCCCGATCAGGTATTTTGAAGAAGTCAGGCTACAGTAATCGAAGACAGGTATACAGAGCTATATAGTGTAAATTATTGGCCGAAAGCGCTGGAATGGGTTAGTGCTACCTTCTCCATCTCTCAGATACTGAGTATTGTGGTGGATCAGAAATTGAGTGGCCATGAACTGTTTCAATGCAAATGATTATCCATAGAAATGATATATTGGTTGTCAAAAACGATTATACGAATCGTGAATCCAATTATAGAGCAACCAATTACTTTTAAGATGCATTTCAGGTGAGTGGCAATGGAGCATTAATGAGTTATAGTCTTTCACTATCTGCATTCAATGGGCAGCACAGTCACATCATTCTAAAGCAAAAGTATTCGCCATCATTCTAAAGCAAAAGTATTCGCCATCTTTATACACAAAAAAGCAAGTGACACACTTGCTACCCCATGCTAAACATGAGCGTTATCACAGTGTCGGCAATATTTTGTCTGTTGTCTTGAATAATCCATTCACAATGCAACTATATATTCCCATGACAAATGTGACGGCCGCCTCACTTTGCAAAAATGCTATATACGATATCACTACCACCTTAAAATAATTGTCAATGGAGTGTCACCAATTGTTGGTCATGCATTGTGGATATTCCAATGGCTATGCAAAGACATTAACACATAATCTAAGTAAATGCCACCTCTGTCTCCAAAAATGCTACAGCAAATATTGCTACTAACTAAAAATCAGCATCGATGAAGTGTCAACAATTGTTGGTCATGCATCATGGATAATTCAAGGGTCCTGCAATGACTGAAACCCTCAATGGAAGTATCGGCCACTGTAATATGCGAAAACGCCAGTGACTAGTGTTAGCAACTGTTACAAATCCATGGGTCGGTTTGGGGTCCGGTTCTGACCCGGAACAGAACTGTTGTAACGGGTCCTACCATACGAAAACCCGGACAGTTGCAATTGTGCCGGTTTTACCACTCGAAATCCGGCAATTCAACATCACAAGTTTGGCTCCAATTGACTATCTGCATACTGATTGTATTGTGACATGATCAAGACGTAAATTGTTCAGCTTTATGCGCTCTTTCACCTCCCAATTTCAGATTGGCGATCGGACCAATATTGGTCAAGTCGCGATCGAAAACACGCGATTTTCGCTTGAGACCTGGCCTCATTTCACAGTGATTCTACGAATATTGGTCGGATCGCAAATCTGGAAGCGGGAGGTAAAAGAGCGCACAAAACTGCACAATTTGCATATTGATCATGTCACAATACGATTAGAACTCAGATACATAACTGGAGCTACAGTTGGGCCAGAAAGGAAGAAACTGTAAAATCGGACCACGGTGCGGTTGTAACCCGGCCAACAACCCGCGGGTTTATGTGCGGTCCATGTAACAATCCGGAGCTAGTCACCTGGTTCGGGTTCTTTGGCCGTTACTGATCCGGACCAGGGCCTCTGGGTCGGTTCCACCCCGGACCACAGCCGGGTAACCCTGAACCGTTGCTAACACTACTAGTGACGATGTCGCTAGGATCTCATTAAAATGATTCAATGGAGCATCAATCATTTTTGGTCATGCATCTTGGATAATCTGAGGGCTGTATAATACTGTTAGGCTACAATCTGAGCATTGGCCGCCTTTATTGGCAAAAATACTGTTGATGATATTGGTACCACCTTCTAAAAATCAGCGTCAATCAACTGTCAACAATTGGTGATCTTGCATCTTGGATAATGAAGGGGCAATGCAACCGCATCAACCCATAATCATAGTATCAGCTGCCTTTATAAGCAAACATATGACAGAGAATATTGCTACCACTTCCCGAAAATTAGCATCAACGGAGCATGAAAGATTGTTGGGATTGGATCATGGATACTCAAAGTGCTGTGAAACAGCATGGAGCCATAATCAATGTATTGGCCACCTCTATTGGCCAAAATGCCAGTGACGATATCGCTACCACCTCCTCAACATGAGCACGCCCAGAGGGTCAATGATATTTGCTCTTGCATCCTCAATAATCTAAGGGCTATTGAACAGCATTAACCCACAATCAACCTATCGGCTGCCCTCATAAGTAAAAATGCTGGTGATGATCTTCCATCTGCCTCCTCCCAGTGCCCACGAAGTGTCAACAATTTTTGTGCGGGCCCACTAAACTTCTCAGCAATGAACTGCATTGCATTGTTACTACTTTGAGTTTCATGCAGTCAGTCTCATCAATATGTCCTTGTATACAACTTCACAAATATGCATGCCATGTCTTACAGATCTGACTTTGTTTGCTTGTAGCTCTAGAGTCAATATTGAAGAACACACATTCTACTTTGCTATAACATTACTATTGGCAGTCACTCGAGGCAGATTACCCAGGATTCAAATTCCTACAATGCTGTCGAATTCAGTATCTTTGAATACCTCACTACGAGAGGTAATAATCTCTGCCACAAATCGACATGGCGTTATTTGTGATTTGAGCAACCTTACTTTACAAATCATCTTCAATGCTTTGTGGCCATCAATGAATGTATCCTCCCAACATCCCATTGCTTCGACTGAATCTACACATACACCTTCGAGGTGGTTTCATTTGCTCTGCGGACTTTCGGAGACGTGCATCCCCGGCATCAAATGTATTGTTTGTCATCAAGTTATTCGCCATCCATCAGAACCTGGTACCAGCTTAATATGGAAACACTTAGTGGCAATTGATCACATTGCAAAGTTAAACAAATGAACACCGTCAGAAGTTACAGAATTGACAAATTCGACATTTGACGAACCAACATTGGCCATCCTTTAGAGGCAACCAAGTATAGGAATTACATCAGTAACTTCACAGAAGAAATTTATATTCAACATTCAGGTTTGATATATATTAACTGAATTGACAAACAAAACCCTCCAACCTGGCAGCTAAGGACTTTGAACCTTCCAAAATGCACCAAGACCTGTGGCAACACTACCTCATGTTACAATCTGTTTCAGCACATATTCCATGGCACATAATATCAATTCTCAAGCTACGACAGTCATATGAAGCATTACGAAGTTGCGTAGTGCTGCGATCTGGCAGGTCTCTTGGTAACCTTTGCTGGAGGGAATACCTTCTGACCCTGGATGCAATGAAGAAGCAATTGCAATCACAAACTCAACTTAGTTGGGCATTGGATGGATGGACATCAATGAGCAAAGTAGTAATAACATCGGGAATTGAAAACTATATGGATCGAAATAGGGCATAGCGACGAGTACAACTCACTCTTGAGGAGGTTGATCCCCGATTTTTTGCCTTTTTAATGGTTAATTTAGATTGATAGGTTTAGAGCCAACATACTGGAGCAAGGCAAGTCGTACGTCTCAAGAACATTGGTCGATTATATTCAGCTTACTGATGGCCATATGCGGGGAATTTGCGGTGATAATGCTTTTCCAAATTGCTTGATAGCTCATGAGCTGCAATCAACCCATGAGTAGTACAAGCTACAGCTCCATTTTCAGACCATTTCTACTGTAGCGGTTACAAGGAAACCGACAACCAGCCCGTTCGGTTCAGGTTTTTGCCAAACCGTTTCCTCAATTACGTCCACCAATATTGACTATAACATTCAGAGCTTGGTATGTGAAATATGCAGCTTTGCATAGCGCATCTTTTGGTTGTGTCGATTGTTTAATATCTTTAAACCCCAGCAAACAGCTTTGAAAATACAGTCATTTTTGGTCCGAAAACTATGTTTTGGCGCCAGTGCTTGCTGACTTTTGAAGATATCAAAAATCGGAGACCACCAGAAGATGGGCGATGCAAAGCTGCATATTTGACGTACCAAGCTCTGAAGTGTCTAACTAATATTAGTGGACTTATTTCGGCAGTTCACATAAAACATCGTTGATTTTTGATGTGCTACGGCCATTCCCATGCTGACCTATTAAACCGGCCTGTTCCAAATATGGAACCATTGATAACACTACCCTTGAGGCCTGCAGAATCAAGTGGCCACCATTGCGGAACCACATACCATGCATGGCGGATGCCATACAGCTGGCACTAGGTGCAGTCATAAGCACTTTCAGTGTAACAGATCCCACCAGGGCTTGGGAAACCAATGAGTGTGATCAGCAATTTGGAGAGAATGAAAGCATAAGCATTGGGAAGAATCAAAAACTTTGAAACGAGAAAAATGCTCGAATCAACAAGGTGTTAGATAGGTGACTAGGTTTATCGAAGATAATTGAGAAAGGACATATTTCAAGATATTTTGAATGTCCTGAAACTGACTATTATCTAGCAGAGAATGCTTGCTATATTGAGTACACTGACACCTGGTCATCAAAACGAGATTATTCACTGACACAAAGGCAAATTCTGCATGGGGGTCCTACCTAATATAGATGTGAAGACACGTTGGAATTCCACCCTGGAGTTGGTTGAGCGAGCCTACCAATTACCAGAATTCACCAGCAAGTGCATTCAGAATCCAAAATACAGTTAATACTGGCCGCTTTTCACAAGACAGGATGAATGGTCCATGTTGAAAAACATAATGGAAGTTTTGAGGCCATTCCAATACTGCACCCTGTGCTTGTCGAAGAGGCATATGGTCACATTGCATCACGTTGTCTCAGTCAACAATGACATGTTCCATCACCTGGATCATGTTATGCAAGCTTTGGTTGAGAAGAACACTCAATGGAAGGAAGACTTGCACATTACCGTAAAGTTAGCATGACAGAAGCTGTCCAAATGCTATGCTGCGGTGACACCAATGATGTGTATGCTTCACATTTCCGAACATATCCTCAATCGTGTAAGGAAGATGAGATTCCATCCGAAGTAGAAGAAGGGAATGGATATTACTCCTGTGGAGAAGACATCCTATTGTACCCGATACCAAGTGGGCTTGACAAAGTATATGAAGAATGAATACGGAGCCAAAATTCAACGTGTGCCCGGTCCACATACTGGACTATTTACCTAGCAACACTCTGCTCCCATCTGCAACTGCTTTAGGATTCCGCCAATCTTCCTTTGATCCACATAATTCATCCAGCGAAGATGAAGAATACATGACGCCTAACAATGTTGGTGAAACAACGCCCGGACAAAGTGATTGTGCAGTACACTTCTTGGTTGCTGCGAGAACATACTTCAATTCGCATCCTGAAACAACAAAGAATTAGGGGCAAATTAATCCAAATCTCAACGAATACCACTCTTGCCCAATGGAGATTAGCAATATGTTTTAAATACTCGACATCAGTGACTGGTGGCACCAACAACAGGAACCACACACGAAGTATGCTGATCTCTGTAATGCGGCACTGGTGTTGGCAACGGGTCCAGGTAACCTGCCAGCGGTCCGGGTTAGGACCGCAAAAACTGGTCAGTTCTGTGCCAGATTTGTCCTATAATCTGACCCGCTGCTGCATGGTTGGTCAAATCCAGACCAGTACCCTGCACACTGGAGGGTATGCTGGGTTGGCCAAGACCGGTCTATTTCAATCTCTGGGATTGTGTTTTGTCTCTCATGATGTCTCATTGCACTGAGATATGCTGCTGCTGAGGGCAAAATATTGACTTCGGTATGTGAGTGTCTGTTTTGGATGCACTAGCTGCATCAATGATTAAAACACACAGACATTTGCTCCCTGCCCCATCTGCAAAATGAGTGTCAATAGAGCATCAACAATTGTTGGCCTTGAATTTTGGTTAATTACAGCTCAGAATGGCGGATATTGATTATATACATTGTTTTAAATGTTCTAATATGCTAAAACGCTCATTAACATATTGGGGTAGGTTGGTAAATAAAGTAGGTTGTTACTGTCCCAGAGGCTGTTGCAGGAATGTCCCCTGCTCATCTGCCTATATAGGCTGCTAACTCCACATTTATGGATATTACTGATACAGCATCACTTATATTACCGAAGACGCAAGACCAAAAGTTGTTGATGCTGTATTGATGCTTATTTTCATGATGGGGCAGGGAGGTTATTGCTATCTCTTTAACCAATAAAGGCGGCCAATAATTCCTGTATGACTGTACACAACCTATCACCCATCAGATTACCCAGAATACAAGACCAATCATTGCTGATGCTCTTTTGATGCTTCTTTTAAGGATGGGGTGGGGAGGGTATCGCTATAATGTTTGCCTATGATGACTACCAATACACTGATTATGTTCGACCACAACCAAATCAAATTTTGAATACCTGACTCACAACACCAAAAATTGTTGACACTCTGTTGATGTCCATTTTACCAGTTGCTTATCCGCAATATACACTCAGTGGATTTGGCATAGTATATCAGTGACATTTTTTTGACAGCCTTTCTATTGTTTCCATTGATATTCTCCTTGATCACTACATTGTTGTTCAATAATACATATACATAAATCCTTTAGAATATACTTTACAGTGTCTGCTAATTGTAGATAATAATACATCCAAAAATCTTGTTCCTTTGTACCAATGCTCATTCTCACTGCCAGGTTCCTTCAATTGGCGGCTCTGGTCTTCAAAATGAATGTTAGCTGTATTACCAGAAAGCAGATAGTGTACTAACCAGTGGATGTTCCTTCATCAGTTAGCATATCTCGATTATATTCTGTATCGTGCTGGCTATCCTGGGCATATGCATCATGATAGCAGAATTGACTATTGGGAAGAAGAGTGTGTGAACACACATATCCAGGTGGCAATGTGTCAGTTAAGGACCTTCTAGCTAACTTGTTGTCACCGGGTGGTGCATATTGCGTTCGGGGCAGAAATGGTGTCAGGTCTGGTATAGGCTGTATGTGTTGGCCAGGCGGAGGTGCACCTGTTTCTTTGCGCCTCGAGCATGTCTGCAGATTCATTGCTGTGCCAGTGTGGCAAGGAAGGCATCCGTTTGTTTGGGTTTGACAAAGCATAGCCCAGTGTCTCTATATTGTAGCCTTTACCTTCTAATCTTCAGGAAACTCAACTCCCCGCTTCTGCTCTTGTTGGACTTCGGTGTGACGTTTCTCGATCTGGTATTGCGTTTCCTCTATTGTGGAGCGCGAAAACCCTGCTTTGGACATTTGGGCCATATTCAATACCAGGCGCATGTTGGACTGTTCCAGCTGAACCCAACCTCCTTGCCTTGCAATAGTAGCAGACTTGTTGAAAACCAACCAGAAATTAGTTGCTGCCTCTAACAATCACATTTGGCTACTACCTCAACCATATATGCTTCCGTTGCCTCCTGTAAGGTGAATAAAATCTGATTCGTGCACTCCTCAGGATGCTTCTCACGAAATTTGATCGCAAAAATCACAGAGTTGACAACATCATGATGTTCGATTTCATGGACTGTGCGGACAAATGCCTTGTTCCACCATGGATATTTACCATGACAGGGAGTGTTGAATTGGTCACGTCACTCTCTATGCATACCCGCTGTACATTATATGGTCAGTTGATCGCCTTTTACCTCAATATGGAAGTACTCACATCCAACTCCATGCTGCTTCATATTCTTGCTGCTTCCTGTTTAGGGACAATTTGTAGATGTGCATCCTGAGTCATATTTTTGGTAGCTGTATTGGCTGCTTCGTGGTAGACTGACTGGTGTCTGCATCGTTGCTGTGTACCAGCAAGTGCTGGATTCGATGAACCACCTGACGAATGGCTTGGTTCAGATCCACTTTTCCCATGCTCGGGCGTTTCTGTATTCATGATTTGCTGTTGTGGCATAGGAGAGGAAGATGATAATGAAAAGAAGTGGGAAGTCCTGAGAAATATATAGTTAGCTTCAAGTCAAAATGGAATAAGTATAAGCCAACTTGCATGTCCTACTCATGATGAATCCTGCTGGGATTTCACACCATTCCTCAATTTGCAGTAAGTCGGTCCAATGTTATTTGTTTGTTTACAAGGATAAGTTGAGGTTGTCAACAGCTGAAATCTCCTGATTATCCGGAATTAACAGGTCATTCTTTGAGGGAAAGGACATCTGGTGATGTTTGTCTCAAGAAATCCCTGGGATCACACCTAAAACGGAGGCTAAAAATCATATCATGTTGCAGAATTAGCTTTACTATTCCAAACTTAGTAATGATCAAAATGCAGAGTTTGCTTTGTTCATGTTGATCAAATGTACCCACCTTGACATACAAGATGCAGCTTGCCTCCAGATTGGCCATATCTTTCAACATCCGACATCTCACCCAGCAACATCATCACCACAATGTACAACAGTAATTCCTTCAAAAAAGTAATTTTGGCCGCTTCCAGCCAACATATGTGGCAAATTGACAACGCATTCCAAAGGATGATGTCAGCAACCAAATGAAGGCAAGAGCTGCGTGGAAGCTGAAAGAGTCCGAGCCCTTGGAGTGCTACGCCGCTTGCAATTGAAAACAAGCCTTGCAGTGGAGAAATGCAGAGATATGCATTTTCTAAGAAACGAAGAGAACCAGAAATGGACCGAGGATTATGTTCTGAGAGTGACCACCGTGGCAAGACAGTGAGTTGGGGAAGCAGAGACAGCGATTACGGAGGAGCAGGATGAAATACAAAATCCTGAAAATGCGTGAACAACAACTGGACAGCTAGAAAAACTCTTTCAGGAATGAAGATTGCAATCGGAAACAGCTTGAGTGATTGTGCAAGCTTTGAGGATGACATGAATGGGGATGATCAGGATGATGAACATGCACAGTTTGGCAAGCTAGGCGAAGATGATAAACACGGCTGGGTAGTGGGCACAATATCAAAAATTGTACAGCAGTGCATTGACAGATATTGGCAGAATCAGAGGAAACTTGATGAACTGACACAACTAGGATGGGGGGATGCGGCCAACAACTTCCGTGAAAAAGACAAGAAGTACGGAAAAACCGAATTGAAGTTTCTGGCAACCTTTAATTCAGAAATAAAGAAAGTAGCAGCTGCGTCTGCTCCAACAACATTTCGAGAGCTAATCGAATCTCTTGATATAGTCCCTGGAGAAATGCAACTTCTGCAAGGGACTTCTCGACCTTGAAGTGGTCATATGTGCACAGGTTCAGGAATGCAACATACAAACAAATGTATACAGTGTCATTCACCCGATGAGAAGCTCGATTCATCACCAAGTAACAGACCGAAGGTAGTTGAAGCTGTCAGTGATTACCCCTGCACATTGCCTACCAAGCTAATCACCGTATAGAAATCCAATTTGGTCAAAATGAAGGTGACAGCTCCAGTGTGGGCGGTGCAATTGCTACCGAAATTGCGACATCTGACGTCATTGCTTGTAGACAAGGTCTTCGTGCACCAATTGTGCTATGTGTCAACGTTTTCTGGATTTCAGTGATTAGATTGTGAGACATGACAGCTCAGCTGTGGATGTGCAATGATTGTATGTGCCAAGCAAATGTACTCGGCTTCAAATCAGACTGTAAGATGACCAATGAACTAAATATCATCTAGCCTATTACTGTTAAGTGAAAAAGCAAAAACTTAGTTAGTGATAAAATTTACAAACAAAATATAAGTCAGTGATGTCATACCAGCTATAGAAGGACTGGTCAGTGCTCAATACCAATCTGCCTGCATGACGACAGTCACCCAGCATTCATGCATGAATCGAACTACGTAACTCTCTGCACTGACCTGATTTACATTGTTGATATTTGGAAAATTGTTTATGGTATATCCTGGAAATCGAAGAGAAGGAGCTGGATAAGAAAAGCTGAGGAAGTCGAGCTATATATATAAAAAACTAGTGGTATGATCTACATGCCGGAAATTGGCGGCTGAAAGCAGGAGAATGTGATATCGCCACGTCATCCATTACTCAGATAATGTTGATCATAGTTGTTCAGAAATTGATACGCCACAACACTGCTGGATGCAATTGATGATACCGAGAAACACTATATTAGGAGTAAATTATGACTACACGATTTGTCGCATACAATAAATCAGAGTATGGTAACTGCTTCGATGTGTTTAATACAGGTGTCAATGAAGTTCCACTATGTTTAGTCAGACGCATTCGGCAGTCACAAGGTTGCACTATGACATCGTTTCAATCTCAATGTATCGGCTGGCATTATGGCTATTATGGCATGCAACATGCTTGTTGCCCCATATTAAATGTGAGCGTCAATGGAGCGTCAACAATTTCAAGTCTTGGTTTCGATAATTAAGGGGCTGTGCGACCTCTTGAATCCATAATTGAACTACCAGCTACCTTTGTTGGCAAAAATACTTTCGATAATATTCTACTTATACCCTAATACTGAGTGTCAATGGAGTGTCAACAATTTTGGGCTTTGAATCTTGGAAGATCAAGGGGCTGTGAGACCACATTAATCCATAATCACGCTATCAGCCGCCTTTCTAGGCATAACTGCTTGCGACAACATTGTCAATATCTGTTAAATTGAGCGTCAACGGAGCATCAACAATTTGTGATCTCGCATCTCTGATAATCTAAGGACTATGGAACAGCGATAACCCAAAATCAACCTATTCACAGCCTATATTGGCACAAATGCTACTGACCATCTCGCGTCCGCCTCCTACAATTGAGTGCCCACAGAGAGTCAACTATTCTTGTTTGGGCTCAGTACATTTCCCAGGAATGTACTGTATTGGATTGTTCCTAAATGGAGTTTTACACAGTCAGTCTCTTCAACATGTCCTTGTATACAATGTCACAAATATGGATTCAATGTATCACCGATCTGATGTTTTTTCCATGTAGCTCTTGAGTCAATATATAAGAACCCACATATTGTTTACTATAACATAACTTTTGGCAGTCTCTTAAGTTCGAGTATGCAGCTTTCCCATTCCTACTGCCATGTCAGATTCAAAATCTTAAATACCTCATTGCTAGAGGTTATGATCTCATCCAACAATGAACATGTCTTAACTCATGATTTGAGTGATTTTACTTTACAAATCCTCTGCGATGCTTGGTGGGCTTCAATGAATATAGGGTGAAAACGTTCTAGTGTTTGGAATAATTCAAGTGATGTGTCTTCATGGCGATTGTATTTGCACTATGGTATTTAGGAGACTGGCAGCCCTAGAATCATATGTATTATTTTTCATCAAGTCTTTCAGCATCCATCAGAACATGGCACTAGCTCAATGGGAAAACACCGGCTAGCAAAAGCTCACATCGCAACGTAAAACAAATTAACAGAGTCAGAAGTTACTGAATTTACTTGGTCGATGGCCTATGAAACAACTTTGGCCAGGCTGAAGAGGAATGGAAGTCGAGGAATTCCAATTGTAAGTTCATAGAGGAAATTCATATTTGACATCCAGGTTATTCCATATTGACTGAAATGACAGAGAAAATGTTCCAAACAGGCAGCTCAGGACTCTGGAACTTCCAAATTTCACCACGACATGTGGAATCTCTCCCTCTTAGTAGGATTTGATTCAGCTCATATTCCATGGACCGCTATATCAAATCTCAAGCTACGACATTCATATATAGCAGTAAGTTGCAACCTAGTACTGCCATCCACCACGACTCTTAGCAATATTTCCAGGAGGGAATACACACTGATGGTGGATGCAATTATGATGCAATTGTGGTCACGACATACAGTTAGTGTAGTATTGTATGCATGGACATCAACAAACAAAGTCACCATAATGTCGGTTATTTCTTATTATATGGATCCACATTGGGCATTGCGGGAAGTACAACATTCTTTTGATGACGTTGATTGCTTATTCTTTTCCAGTTTTGAAAACTAATTCAGGATGATAGGTTACGCACCAACAAACCGGAGCAATGCTAGCCATACATTTGAAGGACATGCTTGATTGTTGTGAGCTTACTGATGGCACTTTTCTAGAGATTATGACAGATAATGCCTGGTCAAATTACTCGATGACACCCAGCCGCAACCAACCCTTGATGCCTCCTTTATTGAATGGCCTGCATTGAGGAACCACATACCATGCATGCCACATGTCAGACAGCTGGCTGTAAGCGCATTCATGAGCAGTCTCGGTGTAAATGGCCCCACCAAGTCCTGGGAACCCCATGAGTGCAATGAGCAATTTGGAGAGAATGAAAGCATAGCCATTGGGAAGAGTCAAAGACTTCAAGAAGAGGGCAATACTCAAATCAACAAGCTGTGGGCTATGAGACCGGGTTTCATGAATATAATTGAGAAAGTATGTATTTCAAGATATTTTGAAAGTCCTGAAACTAACCTTTCTATAGCAGAGAATGCTTGCTGTATTGAGTATGCTGATACCTGGTCATTGAAACGAGTTCATTGACTGTCAACAAGGTAAAGTTCACATTACCGTACTACCTATTATGTATGAGGAGAGTCGTTGGCACTTGGTGCTGGAGTTGCTAGAGCGAGCCTACCGATTACAAGAATTCACCCGGGAGTGTCTTTGAAATTCAAAATACAGCGATTACAGGCCATTTTTCACAACACAGGATGAATGGACCATTGTGAAGTACGTCATGGAAGCTTTGAGGACATTCTGATATTGAATCCTGTGGTTTTTGAAGAGGCATACGGTCACATTGCATCATGCTATCTCAATCTGCAAGGCTATGGTTGATCATATGGATGGTATTATGCAAGCTTCAGCGAAAGAAGAAGATTCAATGGAAGGAACAGTTGTTTCTCGCCATGAAGTTAGCGCAACAGAAGCTGTCCAAATATTATGCTAATGTGACTACTACAACAATGGGTATGTTTGGCAGTTCTGCAGATATCCTCGATTCTTTTCGGAAGTTGCAAACAGATATGAAGGGGGTGAAGGGATTGGATATTAATTCTGAGAAGAAGACATCCTATACTACCCAATACAAAGAGGCCTTTCTGAAGAATGCGGAGAATGATTGCTGTGCCAAACATCGACATGTGCCAGTCAACGAAGCCAAAAGCATAGCAAGTAACAATCTCGTCCCTTGTGCAACAGCGTCAGGATCCAGTCACTCATCCTTTGATCCAGATGATTAGTCCAGTGATGATGAAGAATACATAGCACCTAACAATGTGGCTGAAATGACAACCTGACAAAGCGATCGCACAGCATGTTTATTGATCACTGCCAGGCTCTATTTAAATTCACCGCCTGCAGCACCAAAGAACTAGGGACAAATTAATCCAAATCTGATTGTTTACCACTCCAACCAAATGGAGATTAGCAGTACATTGTAGCTACTGGACATAATCAACTGGCAGCACCAACTGGAGGAAACGCACTCAAAGTACACCGATCACTCCACTGTTTCATACGACATATTCTCTGTCATATGACGTGCTGCCGGAGTGGAGGCCAGTTTATCCCATGCGCGGGATGTTATCGGCTGGAGGCAGTGAAAACCCACAGGCAAGACCCTTTGCGGACAAGTCATTTACGGCAGTTTACTCTAGCCAATAATGCGATGTTGGCAGGCGATGATGGAGCGTTGGATATGATATACACAGAAAACAACTCAGATATAAAGACAGAGACGGAGGAAAGAAAATTACACAGAATTGCCAAGGTCCACAACTTTTTGGAGATGTGGTTGGGCTGCCACATCAGCAAAAAACATTTCCGTCCGGGCGGAATGCCTCCGTCAGAGTGGACGCGCTCCGTCAGAGCCGTCAGAGGCAACCCGGTGGCGGATTACTCAGCGCCCAGCGCCAATACCACGCGTCACATTGCATATCGCCCTCCGATCGCCGTTTCGGTACACGCTTGCATCTGGATTGCAATGCAATGGGTCACGCTGCGAAAATCTCTCCTCACGTTCCTACTACATTAAGCCCGAGGAGCATAGGAAGATGGTGAGAAGATATGATACTAAACGGCCGTAAGGATCCACGCAATTGCGCGGATCCACAAAATCTCAGAAAGAGCGAGTGAGACCAAAAGTTGGGAAAGATAGAGTGTGTATTTTCGTTGTATGACAAGATGAGATGCAAATGAGATGCTGTCTATCTATCTACCCCGGGGTCTCCCGAATATATACTCCGCGTCGCTCATTCCACCTCCGTTACCCCTGTATCTCCGTGCACCCACCATCGCTCCTTAACGATATACTTGGAGGCCGTGATCGAGCTAGTTTGGAGATGCACTTGGAGGCAGAGATCGAGTGAACTGAGAGATGCACTTGGAGGCCGTGATCGATCGAGTTTGGAGATGCACTGGGAGGCCGAGGTCGAGTGAACTCAGAGATGAACTTGGAGGCCGAGATCGAGTGAAATGAGAGCTGCACTTGGAGGCCGTGATAGAGCGAGTTTGGAGATGCACTTGGAGGCCGAGATCGGGTGAACTGAGAGATGCACTTGGAGGCCGAGATCGATCGAGTTTGGAGATGCACTGGGAGGCTGAGGTCGAGTGAACTCAGAGATGAACTTGGAGGCCGAGATCGAGTGAACTGAGAGCTGCACTTGGAGGCCGTGATCGAGCGAGTTTGGAGATGCACTTGGAGGCCGAGATTGAGTGAACTGAGAGCTGCACTTGGAGGCCGTGATCGAGCGAGTTTGGAGATGCACTTGGAGGCCGAGATCGAGTGAACTGAGAGCTGCACTTGGAGGCCATGATCGATAGAATTTGGAGATACACTGGGAGGCCATGATCGAGCGACTTTGGAGATGCACTGGGAGGCCATGATCGAGCGAGTTTGGAGATGCACTTGCAGGCTATGATTGAACGAGATTGGAGGAGTACTTGGAGGCGGTCGATTTGGAGGGAGGCGCGACGGCAGCTGACACTCTATTCATTGGTTAACTTGTAATTGTGGGAATGTAGAGAGTTGAGTACAACATCTGCCGAGAGATGAGAAACTGGCTGGGAGTGGGGTGTATGCTGTACTCGGTGTTAACTTATGATTATGGCATGGAGAGATAGAGAGGGATGACTTAACTTCGTGTTCTTAGGTGATGGTAGAGTTGAGCACAAGAAAGAGAGAGATCAGAGGAGAT
>Ga0307514_10000382_pt1 | contig 101441 bp, 111 predicted proteins | sample 16_EM_MG_FD_203088 | JGI IMG/M metagenome (GOLD analysis project Ga0307514, IMG submission 203088) | Populus trichocarpa ectomycorrhiza microbial communities from riparian zone in the Pacific Northwest, United States - 16_EM | ecosystem: Host-associated > Plants > Roots > Unclassified... | reverse complement strand
CTGTATCGGTCTTTTAATGGGAGAAATATATCTTGATGGTACCGAATATACAGACAGAACTGTCATAATTTCGCCCAGAGTGGGTATTCAGAGGTGAGTGGTTATCAAATGTGAGGATGAGTCATGTGTTCAGTGATACTTGACTATGAAACAATGTCGAAATTGTAAACGTGTGTGGACTGGTCCAGACCAAGCCCGTCCAGTCCAAGACTGCCAGTCTGCGGTCCAGTCCAGTCCAACCTTCCGTTTAGACTGGACTGGACTGAGCCCTACCCCAGACTGGGTCCGTCCGGACTGGTGGAATCATTGCGCTGATGTTTTGGGCCCACTTGAAGGTAAACCTCATCAATGTAAATATGCTTTCTCCACCACTCTGTAGGTAATTTCCTCCGCTCTCTGGCCCAGATCTTGCACTTCCTTCTGTCGCTCAGGGGTGAGCCATGGTGTTCGCTGGCAAATTCGTACATACCAGTCGCGCTTTCGCAGAGTGTCACCAACCAACCGCTCTAGTACATTGAGACCAGAATCTGAGGTGGTATCGCGTAACGTAGCATGAAGATTGCGGTCTGATAGTTGGCATAGGTACCGCTCATCAGCATCCAATCATTTTTTTAGTGCTCCAGGTCGTGGATCGTTGCGAATTCGATTTTCTTTGTCCTAGGTGGCTGCGATCTTCTGAGCGCCAGATGTAGAGATTTAGAGATCTTGGGCAATTGTTTGGGAGGACTGAGTTTGTGCAGGCTGTTCAATAACCTGAACTCTTTTTTCGATTGTAGTCTCACGCCTCGGGGCCTTTGCTATGATTTTGTTGTGAGTTGGTACGCGATCGCGCTCGCGTTGTTTATTTTTGACGAGGTGCACCAAGCCGCTTGTGTCCACTACTTATTTCACCCGTCTGTCCCCAGCGCTTGTCGGCAAATAAACACATGTCCACAGCATGCTTCACTGTCTCAAACTTGGCCCTGTAAACCACGATATGCTCGAGTGCATGCATGAAAACATTTCCCTTTAACTAACCAATATTAACTTACGAGTTAGAACTGTGCATGTACTTGTCTCTCGTATCTATCAGAACCTCGTGACTCATTACAAAAATGTGTATGGGAGCGGCAAGCAGTTACAAGGAAATGTTAAAAGTGGGATCATAGAGAAGACTAATTGTACTAGTGCAACGAAGAGGTTGCAAATGGCCTTCTATTTATACGGTAGTCCATGTACGAATGCGTACGTACTTATCTATCTATAGATATATACTAGCACCGGTGGCGGCTTTGCCGCCCCCAGGATTCGAAACGTTGAGCATGGTGGACTTGTTGCGATATCAGGTAGATCACCTAGACTTTTGCTGTGTATCCACCACTGTGTATCTTGATTTGGTGCTGCTGTATATCTGCCACTGTGTATCTGCAGCTGCGTATCTGCAGCTGTGTATCTGCAGCTGTGTATCTGCCATTGTGTCTACTGTGTTGTATATCCACTACTGTATCTGCTGCTGTTCATCTACCACTGTGTATCCGCTGCAGTGTATCTGCCGCTGTGTATCCGCAGCTGTGTATATCGTGCCGTGTATCTTGAACTACTTTTCTATATCCGCTGCTGTGAATATGTACCCTGACATGGTACTGTATATCTGGCTGTATATCTATCACTGTATATATATCTGCCATGGTGTATCTGCCACTGTGTCTGCTGTGTTGTATATCCGCTGCTGTATCCGCTGCTGTGTACCCGCTGCTGTTTATCCGACGCTGCTATCCGCTGCTGTGTATCCGACACTGGTATCTGCTGCTGTGTATCTGCCGCTGTGTATCCTCTGCTGTGGATCTGCTGCTGTTTATCTGCCACTGTGTAGCTGCCACTGTGTCTGCTGTATTGTTGAGAGTGATCGAGTACAAAGAGAGAGATTGAATTATTTATTGTACAAAAGCGATTATCTACCGAATCATCTAATGGTAGAAGCCATGCCTTTATATACCTAAGAAATTTGAAGTTTGCTGGAAATAGTAGAGTGGCGCCGGCAGTGGCGAATGGTGGGTGGCAAGTGAAAATTTGTGAATGAGTCTACACAAATAACTCAGTGCATTCTCCAATCCTTTCTAGCAGCTTCGATGGCGTTCTAACAACTTGTAGGTCTTCGGGATAAATCCTGAGTCAATATTTGGATATCCGCCACTGTACCCGCCACTGTATCTGACACGCGCCACGTGGCAAGTTTACCCAACCAATGAGAATGCTTCGAGCCGACAAACCATGTGTATATATATTAGATAGCTGAATACTATTGGCCTGTATGAACTCGAGCCCAGTAAGCAGCCATACGAAGGCTGAAATCTATAAGCTCCTACTGAAAGCTGAGATCTATTTATGGTACAGGATGTTGAAATATGGAATGGGAGAACCTGTTGGCACGGGATTTGGCCCGGCGGCTTACGGCCCCCATTGGCCTCGCCTGCCCCCACCAGTCTCGCTTGCCCCCACCGGCCTCGCTTGCCCCCATCAGGCTCGCCTGCCCCCATGGCGACGAGGAGGGCCTGGCAGTGATGCCCGGCATTGGTCTCCGGATGTGAAACTCGGCTTCGCCGAGTATGCTCTCTCCTTTCCCTTATATATTCGCCTGTCTTTCTCTCTCTTTGCTCTTTAGACAATCACTTTTGTACGATAGACAATTCATCATCTTCTCTTCTTCTCCATCATCTTCTCGTGTCAACAGGTTATGAGCCCGGCGCTTTCAGTTCTTTGGGAATCGACATCTATTAGTTTATAGAGTTTAATCATTTTGAAGCGCCGCCAGCTGTTAAAGTCTCGCATATCGACCATGTCCGTTTGGAGTCTGCCACTTTGAGTTCTGTCGGAATCGACGCCTACTATTAGTATTCGTTACTGCCTCTCCTCTGCCCCTGTTCCAGTGGATCGAGCCAACATCTCTCTTTGTTTATCGTCTCTCCTCTGCCTTGTGTTTCAGTGGATCGAGTCGACCTCTATTAGTATTTGTTACTGCCTCTCCTCTGCCCCTGTTCCAGTGGATCGAGCCAACATCTATTAGTTTTCTTGTTTATTGTTTCTCCTCTGCCTTGTGTTGCAGTGGATCGAATCGACGTCTAATACTAGTGCCTTTATCGTTTCCGAACCTCCGCCGCCTCCAAACCGTCGAACATTGTCCACGAGCATTGGGTTGACTGCGTGTCCCCTCTCCTTCTTGAGTCGACTGCGTGTCCTCTAACTTTGTTGGGCTGTCTTCACGCCCCTACCTTCTTGCATCGGCTGTGTGTCAACTGCCTCTCCTCCCGCCGACTACACGACAACTACACCCGGAAGCCTCGAACACCTCCGCACTCTCGAGCAACGTGCCGCTACCCTCGAGCAGTGTATCTACCGTCCCTCGTTCCGTATCGACTACTCCACCTTCTACCATCTGTGTGTCGACTACTCATTCGTCTCGACTACCTCTCCTCGCGTCGACTACTCCTTATAGCAACATCTTTTGGAAATACAGTACGCTATTGAAAATATCTACGATGAGTACGCGTTATGGACCGCGGATACTTGGGCGATGTCGGCCGACGCACAGTTATGCGATTCGGGACAGTGGACCCCAAGAGACCGGCGGTGGCAATTTTGGCCATGCATCCCCGATGTCTGGACTTCTCATGGCGAGGAATAGGAAACTCTATTGTGAGCCGTACATTGCGTACCTTCGACCCTGCAACTTAGATGACGACAGCGCCTTATGACCTTCTGGATGTGTACATGGATTTTGAGTTGGAGAGATTGTAAAGAATATGTGTTTCGGATATGGGATTTGGGCAGGACTTTATTTGATATGTATGTTTTCTTAGGACTAGGACTTGGATTTGGATTTGGTCTCCGAGGAGTGTTTCTCTACTGCATTTTAGGGTTCAGGTCTTTCCCTATCTGTCTTTCACTTCTCTCTTCTCTTTTGTCAACAGGTTATTTGGGACTTGGAGGATTTAGAGCTTTCGTTTGTTTTCTCTTCTCTACCGCCCTTTCTACTTGGTTTGTTCACTTTGCTTGGAACGCCTTGGGCCAAAGGGGGAGTGTTGGCACGGGATTTGGCCCGGCGGCTTACGGCCCCCATTGGCCTCGCCTGCCCCCACCAGCCTCGCTTGCCCCCACCGGCCTCGCTTGCCCCCATCGGCCTCGCCTGCCCCCATGGCGACGAGGAGGGCCCGGCAGTGATGCCCGGCATTGGTCTCCGGATGTGATACTCGGCTTCGCCGAGTATGCTCTCTCCTTTCCCTTATATATTCGCCTGTCTTTCTCTCTCTTTGCTCTTTAGACAATCACTTTTGTACGATAGTCAATTCAATATCTCTATTCGTACTCGATTGATCTCAACAGAACCGTGTGAATAGACCTAAAATATAGAGACTAGAGAGCAAGAGAAAGACTCGAGATATATACAAGGTAGTTGGGTGTCTTATGTTCTACTGGCTGGGGGCCTTGCCATCAGCTCAGCTGAACCTCAGTTCGGTCAGGTCCATGCAACACAGGCGTTGCATGTGTACCTGCATCGTAAGCCTCACTACTCAGATTCGTTTGATATGCAGTTGGTGTATGAGGATACACCTCAGGAGAGCGGTTCAGATCAGTGCAGAGCGGCTCATATCAATGCAAACGGATATGCAAACGGAAATAGATATGGAGACGAATGTGGATATGGATATAGGAGTCAAGTCTGTATAGATATAGGAGTCAAGTCTGTATATATACGGACCTTCGGCCCTCCAGAGATCAAGTCAATCAACAAGTCTTTCTAGCATCCAAAGTAACAGGAAATAAATAGTCAACGAGTGATTTAATGTGATCGTTCCGAGTACACCTCCAAACAGTCCTCCGGCTGCATGAGACCACTGCTAGCGGTAGATTATGTATATTCAATTCCCAAAGCCAAAGCTCGGGAGTGTTACTGTTCGATAGCGTGATCCATGACTTGGGATATATTTGTCAGGGTTACTTTAGCAATCTCGATTCTTCAGACATCACGGTAGCACAGAACCCTATATAGTAAGTAAAAACAGATGTTTCGTCAGTCACAGCGTGGCGTCGGGGTGATTCTAGGCCCGAGACTCATTTGTCACATCATAGATGATAGTATTATGTCAAAGCCATTGATAATCGCTCGAGCCAAATTCGGACTCATTTGATCCAAAGTATTAACCACATGTTAGAAAAAGCAGCCATATTCTGAAAAGTTGGAATAGAAAATGTTAAAGCAGTGTAGTCAGTAAAAAAAGGGTCACATCGAGGAAACCCTCGAAAGTATCGTGCTTGCTCAGTAATTTGGGACAGACAACTTCAAGATCTTCAGATAGTCTATGCTAACGAAGCCGTTACAAACAAGCGTGTTTGGCGACGCCACAAATATAATTCGGTTGGTGAAAGAGGGGGTGTGGAGGTGAAAAGATGTAGAGCATGCTGAGTGTAGGCTGTTTTGGGAGAGATTTAATGGTAATATTCTGTCTGAATCAATGAAATGTGGGAAGAATCATGAGACCAGCTGACTCTGAAGCAATAGAAGTGATATATATGCATACAGTCCGTGCGATTATCGACAGCACTAAATCCTACAACCGCATGTGCAGCCTGCTGTACAGTTCTCGTAGAGTAATTCATTTCATCGTTCCAATATACTATTAAGCGGAAATGCTTTCTAAGTAGAAGCATGCTGCGATACTGTACAGGCCACTGAGGTTCGGACGTCAGCAGTCAGTGCGGGGTGTCTGTCTAGCAGTTTTAATGCCTCTGTCAGCGTCAGTGGGCTAGTTTCCAAACAGTAAAAGTTGTCAGCACCTTCAGGTTTAATTCTATACTATACTCTACATTAAACAGGTCCATATTGGGGATATTTTGCCGCTTGGTCCACTTTTACCCCACCTGTTCTTCCTGCACTTTTGACCCACCACTAACTGCGAGCGTTTTCACCATTATCTTATCCCTGCCCATCTCTTCTGGAGCTGTCAGCACTGGCTGTCCAAAACAAAATTACCTTTCAGCAACAGACAGTGCCCGAACCTCAGTGGCTGGTACCGGAGTTGAGGCTGTGGCGCAGCTACCCAGCAGAAACGGTGGATTGGCAGAGTTAGGGCTAAAAGCACGGTACAAATATACATAGATAACTAAGACATGCGGGTTACATGGTATAGTGGGTAGTACTGGCTGCAAAAGTAAAGACAACAGCATCGGAGGGACGGGGTGCTAATGCAGAAGTTCGGAGTAGGCGTGGAAGGAGGGGTTGAAATCGCATTCCTCCAGGATACCAACCAACCCTAACTCAATCTCCTTATCGCTTGCACAGATGGATAACTAGTCAACTCTCGGTGACAGGTATTAGTTACTGTACAAATTATCCTAGCTGCAAAATCATAGAACAAATATCACTGGCCAGTGGAATAGAACAAATATCACTGGCTAGTGGAACAGTCGGGCTTAGCCGGTAAAGTATCATCCCTAACATAATAAGCCATCCCCGCTCCTTCTTTTCGCTGCCAACTGTTGCACACACCACTGTTAGAATTAACTACTGACCCCGCACCCGGTGACTTCAAAGCGGCTACAGTTCTTATATTGGTGTCTGTAAGCGAGCGGTAAACAGTGGTAAACAAGTATCAGTTCGGGACTTGTCTCAGAGCTAGCTTGCCAATTCCGACCGTTGTTGTGGCTGGTTGTGTTGTAGATTTGGAGAATTGCTGTGTAGTGGCACCATCGAGGCAGGAGGCCTGTTATGGGCACCTTCGGCGATTACCGGCGGAGGTACGTATGCCGGAACACTCGGCCGACGACGGAGCATAAATGAAAGGCCAACAGCGGTGGCGGCGAGAATAACTAGACCTCCTATAACCGAGCCGGCAATTATTCCTGGAGAAACTGGTTTTGGACAAGTTGGTTCTGTAGTCCCGATTGTGCTTCTACACACACCGGTGGTAACGGTGATTGTTGGAGCCCGCGAGACAGTCGCGGAGGAGCTGAAAAACGTCATCGATAGGGAAACCGCGCCAGGGGACGTCCAACAGCCGAAAGCACTGTATCCACTGTAGGTAAAACGTCGGCAGTATGGAGTAGCGGAATCGAGGCTGTTCGGTCTTGGTTAACTTATGTCACAAGATGGCAGTCATTACCCACCATGTTCCTGTGAGGTCATTTGAGGCGCATGAACTAGAGCACAAAACAGAATACTCGAAGAAATTGATACACTCTGTAGGCGCGTAGCATGCACCGGCGTTGTCACAGCACCCCAAGGCAGAGATACTTGTAATGGGAGAGCAAATCGACGAAGCTAGATCGACGCAGGCGAGAGTATTGGCTTCATGGAGATGTTAGGCCAAGTTCAAAGTGTGAAGACGGGAATAGAGAATTCCCCACTAAGAGCGCCATTGATGTAACCACAAATAGCCTTGTTGGCCGAAACCTGGCGTCGCAGAAGATCATGTCGTTTTCCATCGTCCACTACTGGTAGAGGCCTAGGAGTCGGTGTAGGATTCCAGCCGAGTGAAGGGGAAAGTGTTGTTGATGGGACACGATCCCACTGCATAGCGGTGGTAGGTGTAATAGCGCAATAGAAAACGGAGAGTAGAAAGGCAATGTGTTGTGTCATGACGGTGATTGTTTTAAGCGGGGAACTCATAAGGCAAGCAGCTGAACTGCTGATGGAAATAGTTAAGTATTGTGATGCCCTTTGTATTATGCAACTTTGCATTCAGCCGCACGTAGTCTGCAGATCGCAGAGTTGTGATGCATTGCATAACGGAATTCGGAACAATGATATTGCGTGTCACAGATATCTCACTCCGTTGAGCTCACATATACATGTAATGATCATCTCCCCTTTTGCGAGGCCATGCCGCACTGCCTTAAAATTAATTGGATTTGATATCAATCTGCACCTGCTGCATACTTCTTTTATGTGGCACGCGATTAGTGGCTCTCAAATGTCTCGGCACTAGTTCTAGTACAAGACAGCCGTCTCTGGAGACGGTACATGCTGTACTCGGGTACAAGGGTATTTCGGACGCGGTGACACAGGGCAAAACAGCGCCCGACTTTTGCCCCCATACAACAAGAAATGCCAAGATCCTCATCATTCCCTACATGACAAATATTTTTCTGAGAAAACTTCATAGAAGCATTTCTGATAACCAATTATCACTCCCCTCTCTTTCGAAATTTCTCTCTATTGTTGTGGTGGATGTGTAGAATTTCCGCATTTTATGGGGCGCGCCCGACTTTTGGCACCCTCCGAGTACAGGTTCAATTGATAGCAGTGTTCCTAAGCGGCCAGGCCAGCCCTGCAGGCTTTCCGGCCGGCCTGGCGGCTTTTCTTGGCGGACTAAGCCTAAACAGAATATTTTGTTCGAAAAATTCTCTGTTGCCTATACTAAGAAAGTCTCCAAAGTACGAAACATAAACCATATTCAACTCAATCATCGTAGCCCTGCCATTGCCGAATTCCATCCAGCAACCAGACCAAGGCTTATGCAGGCCGCTGCAGGCTTTTTAAATCACGTGCAGGCCGCTTCGGAACACTGATTGATAGATTGGCCGATAAAGGCGTTTGTAGCCATGGAAGAGCTCAGGAAGATAAGTCGGACGCGGAATTTTGCTAGCTTATCTTGCTGAAATTTGCCTGTATTTTGTGGAGCTTACAAATGTTCATTTCTTGGTGGTTATCCTCAATACATCCGGAGTGAAGACTTATTCATCTTTTCATTGGAAGTCTAGAACTCACTAGGGGCTTTTATTGATGAGTTCAGGGTAGATCCCCCGGTGTTACATTCTCTCTATACAAGTTTCTTAACAATTCTCAACATCTAACTGATACTTCCTTCTAGAGGTGTAGTTAAGTTCTATTTATAATGAATAAGTGCAAATTTGGGTCATTCATTATGTCACGAAGGAGCAAAGTAGTGAGCAGTGATATCATTTATACTTGTGTCAACTCGAGCATCCTGATGATTGACAAGTATGATGATATATTAACTGCAATGCCTACGGAGTATGTATCAAGCGATTCCCCCCACTATTCCCATTTCTTTTCATATTCTCATCACAACAACTCTTTTGGTTTATAGTACTGGTTTCTCTACTGTATTCACTCTTCCTCGTGAATTTACGTAACACGATTTCAAGCTTTCGCTGCCACGAAAGTCTGAAATCAGCTGATAATTCGGGGGCAACTTTGAATGCGTTGAGATATTTCCAGCTTCCCAGCTTTCCGGTGGTCGATCGCAGGGCCACATTCAGGCGGAAGCTTTGAGCTAATGGAAAACTCTGAGTTTGTGGAAACTTGGGCCGATCGGTAACTCTAAGTCTGCGGAAGTAATGACGTTGTTATCGCCAACCTACTTGTCTAACCCAGTGTTCCTAAGCTGGCAGGCCCGGCTGGCCTGCATGAAGCCTGGCCTCCAAAATCGCGGTCAGGCCGCTTAGGAACACCAGTCTAACGTAGACTTGCTTCCACCTCTGGCCGGTACCGAGACTATCACCGCAACCATCATCATCTCCATCACCATCTCCATTCACCAACATCACCATCATCACCATCACCTTCAGCTCTGGACCGAATTCGTACATATAGGCCGAAAATCAATGGGAAGCGGGCTGCAGATTCCGCTGGGAAATCTGGGTCGGAGATCTGCTCTCTCCAAAATTCAACTGTCTACCTTTCCTGCAGAATCTAAGGTTGCAATTGTTAATATCATGACTGTGACACATCGTGAGATCCTGTGGTGGTGAGCACGCTAAAGATAAGGTTTAGACTACGATATCAACCAACGCCATGATTTCGGCCACCAATCATACGCCACACGCTGACCGCCACACGCCGCCCGGCGCCTGGCGCCTGCGACTCAGCGAATCTCTACATCGAAGCGCACGAGATACCCTGCACTCATGAGCGAATATCCTTGCGAGCGTCCTTGCAAGCGTAGCTGGGAGCACACTTTGGAACGTGCAGTCAAGCTTGCTGGGAGTGTGAAATCGAGTGCAATCGGGAGCATACTTGAAAGGGCCTTGTGAACGTACTTCAGAGCGTCTTAAGAGCGTGCTAGGGAGCGTACTTGGGAGTGTGCGTGGGAGCATCTTGAGAGGGTACTTGGCAACGTACAGGCTAGGAGTGTGCAATACAGTGCAATCGGGAGCATACTTGGGAATGTACTTGGGAATATGCTTGGGAGCGTGCTTGGGAGTGTCTTGAGTGTGTACTATCGAGTGCGGATAGGTGCAAATATACGTGGGAAAATAGTCCAAGTCACGCGAAAGGAGAATGGCCGTGAAAACTAGAATGTTCACAGTGTATTCCGAAATCAGCTGAAACCCTGAGAAAGCCGGAAAGTTAACGGTGCCTTCCGAAATTCGCGTGAACTTTGAAAGCAGCCCGAAGTTCTGCAAAGTTCTAACGCTCTGCTATTATTGCTGCTCTACCACTCTCGCTACTCTACCACTCTCTCTACTCTATCTCTCGTTCTACTCTATCACTCGTTGTATCATTACATTTTCTCCCTCTACCTCCACCACTTTGACCACGTAATGTGCCCTTCCAATCCTACCGATCTCAACAAGCTCAGAGAGAGGAATCGTATACCTACATCCACGCCAACAAAACCTGGACCTAAGTAACCCGGCTCTGAATCTCCAGTTCAGCACAATCACGATACCTCCATTGATACCATGTTTATCAACAAAGGAAAAGCCCCCGCCAATGCTCCTGCTCCAGTCTCCGCCAACACCCACACTAGAGTCCCAGCCAAGGTCCCCTCTAAATTCCCTGCTGGTATGGCTCCCAGTTAAAATTCCAGCCCAATGCATAGTGGCCAAGAAACGGAACTCAGTAGTTATCATTACAACAAAAGGTGTTGGGAAACGGAGAAGTAAGAGCGGGAGTGAGTTGCATATCATTTGACAAAAATGACATGACTAATATCAGCCTTAGTCAAATCACGGCGCAAAATTTGATTCTATCAAAAGTCCACAGAACTTTTGATCCCAAAAGTATCAATGGTAAGATTGATCAAGGTGATCATCTACAAATCCGCCACAATAGTCGATATGAAGGTGTTCGGTGGTAGTGTTGATGCATTGCAGTGCATCTCCCAAGAGTACATCATAAATCTGTTCCAATGCACCCAGACTATGGCATATATGCAGAATATGATCAACTTCAACCCAAGATGATGGAGGGGGCTATGGAGCAGAGGAAGATAACTAGCAATATCATCACTGCGAATCTTGTTGAGTATCGTTCAGGATATTGATGCATGTCATTTCATGATTCTCAGTTGGACTGTGTTCTTATTGGGAATGGGTTTGTCATTTCGGCTGGGATTTCTTTACGCATCTTTTCTCCGGTTTCTCTATTCATCATTTGGGTATCTCGTTTGTACTAGGTCATGTATGTTGAATTACTCTATTGATGATACCTTTTTTTTTACCTTACATCATATCTATATATCATATTACTATTAGATAGCCAGTATTAGTCAATAATAATTGTATTCTTGTAATTAAAGACAAGTTCATTAATCAATAAATCCTGTCAATGGTACAAATTGATTGATATTTGCTCCATGAAATGACTCGAAGATGACTGATGAGCCAACCCGCAAACTGTGCTGCAAGAACTGGTGACATAATGACCCTCAAGCCATTCTCCGTGAATCTGACGTGACAATCTATGATGTGCGTATGTCCATATCCCATCCAATTCCTTGCGGGATTTGGAAATCGTGTCATCCCAAATCCCGTCCCGTTACCATCCCGTGGTTCTTACTACTCTGTTTCTAACTGTTACTGAATACCCTGCACAGGGAAGAGCTGACACACAGTACCACGTACTCTCTTGAAGCCGAAGTTGGACTGAAAAGGTGTAGCTATGAAAACACTAACATAATATCAATCAGGACCTCTCCAGAACACTACCTTACTATCTTCCCAAGACTCTATGCTAAAGTAAAGCGTACCCACCAGATTATTCTCTTTATCAAAATGTAGAATTCAGTAATTTGCGACTTAGCACCACTGGCGGAAATCTAATGTCTTCCGTATCCAAAGTGCAGAAGCTGTGTAAAAGGAATTCTCGAGGCTACAATTCAAATCTATAGGAGACCTATCATTTGATGACACGAGCATGTCTGTTGCAATAGAGCATCGTTAGCATGCAGAGGATCACCGGACAGGATCCTGTTCCAAATGATGCCAATGGTCTAGATAGGGAGTGGCCTAGAATGGAACGGTCCGGGCCCGATCTAATCTAGTCTGGCCTTCCTGCTAGAGTGGATCGGACTGAGTCCTGCCAAACTGGGACCGTCCACCAAAAATCTGGTTTGGAACAATCCAGACCGGATCCGTCCGAGTCCAGTTCAGTCCAGTCCAAAGATTCTCTGGACTAACTTACTAAGCCCTACCTTAGACTGGTACCGTCTGGACTATTCCCACCTTTGCCCGTTCCCATCACTTGTCAAGTATTTGTCAGCTAATAAAAACACATATTCTATCATCTAGGCCACAATTGGCTACATCCTAGGCTTGAGCAGTGTTCCTAAGCGGCCAGGCCGGCCTTAGCGGCGGCTTTCAAATGAGGGCCGGGCCGGGCCTGCAGGCTTTTCCGGCCGGCCTGGCGGCTTTTCTTGGCGGCCGGCGGCTTTTCTTTGCGCACTAAGCCTAAACAGAATATTTTGTTCGGAAGATTCTCTGCTGCCTATACTAAGAAAGTCTCCAAAGTACAAAACATAAACCATATCCAACTTAATCATCGTAGCCCTGCCATTGCTGTATTCGATCCATCAACCAGACTAAGGCTTATGCAGGCTGATGCAGGCTTTTTAAATCACGTGCAGGCCGGGCGGCTTTTGACCCAGGCCGGGCAGGGCCGCCGCTAGCGCAGGCTTTCAGAATGGAGGCCGGGCCGCTTAGGAACACTGGGCTTGAGGGAATTGTGAGGCCATTGTCAGGACGCAATTCCTGTTTTCTCTGTTTCTCTATTTAAAGATATGTGTTAATTGTAGTGGCTATATTCTATGCATATCGTGTTATTCGTGACATAGAACTCAGCTTTCGTGCGACGAACCCCCAAAACAGATGTTGAATAATCGCCGAGAATCCGAAAGAAGACGAATGCAGAGATATATGTTGGATGGCGAGGAGTATATAATGATTTGAATGTTGATTACCCATGTTGCCCCTACTGACAAACAATATCTCCGACTTACGACACTCTAAAACCTGGCCCCACCATATCGGCCGAAACTATAGCACTAGATAATCTCTAGAGTTGTTGAGTCGGGGATTCGAAGCTTAGTAGCCCACCACGCCCATCGAAAATGCTAGCCTTCGGATAGACCAAATAGAAACTGAGTTTGTTATTTGCGGGCAAACACCCATCCATTCTTCTCCAGTGACCGTACTTAAGTTTTTTTGAGAAATTCCTTCAACCCCAATATAGTTCACTGTGTCAAACTTAGCTCGGTAGATCACGATGTGATCGGGTGCATGCATAGAAAACGTTTCCTTATTACTAACCAGTGTTATAAGATTGAACTGTACCTGTATATCTATCTCTTGTGTCTATTAGCACCTCAAAAATCTTCACCGTGAGCGTATGGAAACAGTAAGCAGTCATGAGTGACATTATTACTATATGATCTGTAAGGAAGTCACCTGTACTGAGATCATCATATTGACTCACAGGATACGGACTCAGAGTCTTAAACTCATCCACGAGTCTTTACTCGCCACCACCGGTATTTGCAATCTTGAGCTTCCATGGACTTCCATGGTGTTCCAGGCTCTCATGTATATAAAGACAGAGCTTCTCCTTAGATAGTGTAATAGACTTCATCTGCTTCACATTCGTAACAGGTTATGAGCCCGGAGGCTGCTTACTGAACTCACTTTACACAACTTTCATCTCACAATCTACAAGAACCTCCACAACCTAACCCACAACCGTCACCGTAGCAACAATCGTATAAACAACACTACCAACTCAACACCACAATCACTATGGTCACTTCTGACGATGTCTGCCACCACCGAAATGTTTAAGACTGACTACGGATTAATTCCCAAGCTTACTCACAAAAATTATCCTACCTGGAGGAAGAATGTACGCCGCATACTAATTTCAATAAGGGCATACAACATTGTCACTGGAGAAGAGTTGTTTCCCGATGTTAACGGATCTGCTGCATGCACACTGCAGAAGGAGTGGCATCACAGGGCCAATAAAGCCATTGCTCAGATCCATCTTCGCTGCACAGATGATCTACTTCCGTGGATCGACCACATCGACGATCCAGTTGAAATCTGGCAGACGCTTCAAAACCGATTGGACAATACGACAAACCAAGTCGGTCGAGCTCAGATCGTTCGCAAGTTTTACGCCCTACACCTATCCAAAGAGGAGAAGACCACACAGTACTTGACTAGACTGGTCGATATTCGCAGGAAACTGATTAGATCTCACGAAGCCATCTCCGACGAAACAATGAAGACTCGCATCTTGTCTACAATGCGAACGGAATTCGAAACGACCAACAAGATACTCGACCAACAAATTCCTGTCTCAATGGCTCAGCAAGTTATGGACCGACTCCGAGAGGATGCTGAATGAACAGAACTCACAAAAGAGATTGGAGACAAGACAACCGGCTCCGCTCTGTACAATCAACATTGTAGAGAATATGGCAAGCACGGAGGACAAGGAAACAAACTAGGCGGTGGACAAGGAAATTTCGGCTGAGACCGCGGAATCAAAGACGATAAAGAATACAGCTGCACACAGTGCAAAATGAACAATCATACTACTGAAAGCTGTGGCATTCTCAAAAGACTCAACAGCGCCGGCGAAAGCGGAGGCATTAACCGAAAGAAGAGCGAGGAAGTGCTCTGTTTCCACTGCGGAAAACCCGGCCATACGAGAGCCGAATGCCACAGTCGTAAAGGAGGTCTAGAAGCCCGAAACAAGGTCAATAAACGAAGCAGTAATACAGACTCGATGGCGGAAGCAAATACAGCACTGACACAGCATGGAATCTCGACTGGCGATCGAGATCTATTCTGAGTACCAAACACCACTCACGCTGCAGCTCTTATATCTTCGACTGCATCATCTCGGAAGTGGGTGGTAGACACAGGAGGTTCTCACAATATGTGCAACAATAGAAGCCTCTTCATTTCATACAAAAGACTGCGATCTCCAATCACTATAAAACTTGGAGACGATACGACCGGTACTGCCACATATTACGGACTGGCCCATATCACTCAAGACTTGCAATTGGATGCTCTCTATACTTCGACTTTTTGACTATCTTTACTATCAATAAGCCAACTCAAACATGCAGGATACACAACAACCTTTCGACGTGGGAAATGCTTCATATCAGCCGATATTAAATCGACCGCTTCCATTACCGCGAACCGCATCGGAAAACTCTATAGTCTCCAATCACCACACACTTTTACATCCGAAGACATATCAACCGATGCTTAGGTGGCCCTCTAGTGAAAAGCCACAACCTTCTCTCGTGAGGAGGATAAGACATGATCGCAGACCAATTCGAATCTCACTCTAGCATCAATGATCACTGCAAGACTGTGGCACCGAAGATTAGCCCATCTCCATCCTGCGGCGATGCGATCTCTAATCGACAGACTCAACGACCTCGACAAAGCCACCGAAATACGCGATGTTTGCTGACAAGCCAAGCACAAGCAAAAGTTTATTCGAACTAAAGTCAAGAGGGCTACCACACCATTCGAACTCGTTCACTCTGTTACCTGGGGTCCCTTCTCTGTACCGAGTAAGGGAGGCAGTCTACACTACATAATCTTTGTCGATGACTACACGCGATGGACGACAGTTTACTTACTCCCTGACAAGATGAAGGAGACCTGCATCGCAGCCTATCAACACTATCAAGCTAAGGTCAACGCAAGAGGCTACAATATCAAATGTTTTCAATGCGATAATAGCAGGGGAGAATATGATAATGAGCTCTTTCGAGGACTACTGGCAACACATGGCACAGCACTTGAGTTCTGACCTCCTTACGCCCATCATAAGAATGGAGTTGCGGAAAGAATGATTCGCACAATCACTGAGAAGGCAATAGTAATGATAATAGATTCTCAGGCACCACTCGATTTTTGGAGGGAAGCAGTCAACAGAGCTGGATATCTCCATCAGCGCATGCCCAAGGAGGGGCTCACAAGAAGAGATGATCGCGATGCCTTCAAGGCCCCATACGATATGCCATACAAAATACAGCATTCTTATGGCAAGCCTGAATTTGACAAACCGCTCGATGACCTTACACGCAAGAGAATCAATTATAAGGCTCCGCTCCACCATCTACGCCAATTCGGATGCTACGTGAGTAGACTGATCCCAGAAAGGCAGTGAACCGACCAGAAGCTGGGAGCACGGTCCAAAGCCTGCATGATGGTCAGCTACGTGCATGACTCCACGTCGTTATGGAGAATCTGGGACCCAAAGCATAACACAGTAAAGGCTCAATCGGATGTTACATTTCAAGAAGAAAGGAATGCCTACATCTCGTGCCCGCAATCACTAACACCTAAGCCGGGTGTACAAGATGACGAGCCAGAAGAAACTACCGAAATTGACATATTCGGCCTACCGCAAGAAGAAACTCATATTGAAGAGATAGACATAAATGCCAGTGGAACGGATGAGAGCATGGCTTACGGACACACTCAGGATACAAGTGGAACGGGTGATAGAATGTCTCATGGCCTCTAGAGAGAGCAGATGGCTATTGCAGTTATGCAAAGATATCAAACACAATCGAAATGACGAAAACGACGAAAAAACCTAGCCGCTCCCTATTCTCTGTGATAATGGAGGTGCACTTGCTCATATAACTAGTGGAGTCATCAAGTCTCGAATGAAACATATAGATCTTTGCTACCATAACAGCCGAGATCTCCACGAACGCGGCATAGTCAATTACTCCTGGATATCGACACAGGAGAATGTGGCAGATATCTTCATGAAGGCATTGGGAAGACAGAAGCATGAGATGTTCACGAAAGCCATGGGCTTATGGTAGAAGACACTGGTCACAAAATTTGTATTGATGCATTTAGATTTCTTATGTAAAGAGATAGCCGTCCCATATCAGGCTACGGACTGCACTCTTTCCCTGCCTACCGCAGCCAAATTGGACGAGGGTTTTAATGAGGCACCGGAGACTTCATGTCATGATGTTTGTATTGTTTTTGTCTTGCTCCACGGAGCGTAGCAAGAGGGGGAAGTAGTACTATATGATCTGTAAGGAAGTCACCTGTCCTGAGATCGTCATATTGACACACAGGCTACGGACTCATAGTCGTAGACTCATCCACGAGTCTTCACTCGCCACCACTGGTATTTGCAATTGTGAGCTTCCATGGACTTCCATGGTGTTCCAGGCTCTCATGTATATAAAGACAGAGCTTCTCCTTAGATAGTGTAATAGACTTCATCCGCTTCACATTCGTAACAGAAATCGATAATACGTAGCGAGTGATGCTTTGTGATCAATCAGGGTGTATTCCCAAACAGTCCTCCGGCAGCAAGAGACAATCACAACTGGTAGTGGATGTCAATTTATTCCTCTATACCAACGTTCGGGAATGTTACTGTTTGATAGCGTTGTCCACGTCTATGGATATTTCCAGGGGGCTGCTGTAGTAAGCACGATGCTTCGGACGTCCTGATGACCCATAGGTCTGTATGGTAGGTAAAATCAGGTGTTTTGCAGTCTGTTGCGACATGAGGAGAACCGTGGGTATAGACTAAGCCGCGGAGAGAAGAAAGAAGGGGAAGGACTCAAGGTATACACAGGAGAGTTGGATGGCAGTGCCTTACCGAATGCCTTACTCTTAGCTCAGCTGAATGTCAGCTCTGTCAGGTCAATATACAACAGAGTCACAGAGATGGCTTTCGAGTGATCCTTGGGTTAAAAGTTTATTTGTCACGTCATAGGTGATTCGACTCCCCCAAGGCATTGACGACCACCCGAGCCAAGTTCGGGCTCTTTTCGTATAAAGTATCGACTATGTAATAAGAAACGCCCAAAATCCTGCGTCACAAAACCCCAAAAGCTGGAATAGACGATGTCACCGCAGCGTGGCCCGTAAATAAAAGCGTCGCATTGGGAAGACTGTCCGAGACATCGTGCTCACTACAGTTATTGGCGGCAAACTGTTCAAGTTCTTGAGATAGTGTACAATAGCGAAGCCGGCCCAAACAAGCGTGTTCGGGGGCGCTCCGCAACTATAGCTTGGTTAATGAAGATGGGACGGTTATCAATGGAAATACAGAGTCTGAACCAATTGACTTTGAGAAGCATCATGAGGCTGACTGGCTCTGAAGCTGGGGAACTGATACACATGCACACAGTACAAGCTATTATAGACAACCCAGAATCCGACAACTCGCGCAGCATGCTGTAAAGATATTGTAGAGTAATTCATTTCACCGTTCCAATAAACTATGTTCTGACCCATTCGTGGAACCGCCCCATCCATGGACGGCTGCCATCAATGGGTCAGAACAACTATAAAGCGTTCGGAATAGAAACATGCTGTGATAGTTGATGCTGTAGCGTACCTAGCCGGGCAGATGTGTCGCAGGTATGGCGGATAGCAAAGCTAGAGCAAAAAAGAACGATACCAAAATACACAGATGACCGAAATATGCGGGAGACATAATACAGTAGCTAGCTATATCTACAAAAGTAAAACAACAGCATTTGTGGGACGGAGTATTAATACCAAAGTTTGGAGTAGACATGGAAGGTGAAGTTTAATCGCATTGTATTGCGCATCATCGTGTGGGAATGTTTCGTAGATATCTGTACCTTACTGCCGTTGCGAGTTGTGGCAGGGTCGGGGGTAGGTTGGCCTTCGATACGTTATGTGTAGAGAGGTTTTAGTGGGATCTACGTCCATCCCCAGAAAATCAATGTGGTGAAGGTGATGGTGGCTGTGGGAAGTGATCAACCAGCTTTAGCATCAATTTGTATATCGTTTGCACAGGTGGATAATTGGTTAGCTCTCAGTAACGAATATTAGTTATTCATACAAACTTTCCCAGCCACAAAAACCATGGGACCAAAATCACTATCCAATGGAAACCGTCAAGCATAGCAGGTAAAGTATCATCTGTAACAAACATAAGTCATCCCCGCCTCTTCATTCTCACCGCCGGCTGCTGCAAAACCACTGTACATTGACTTCTCGACCCCGCGCCAGGTGGCGTTAGAGCGGCTACAGTTGTTGTGTTGGTGTATGTAAAGCGAGCGGTAGACAGTGATGAACAGTATCAGTTCGGGACTTCTCTCAGCGCTCATTTCCTAATTCTGGCCGTTGTAGCGCCCGGCCGTTTTGGACATCTAGAAAAAGTCCTTGCAGTGGCGTTAACGAGGTAGGAGACACTACAAGCGGGTTGTAATAGGTGCCTTCGGCCATTACCGGCACTTGTCGAGCCTCATATATTGGGCGACGGAGCATATACGAAAGCGCGACAGAGGCGGCGGCGATAATAACTAGACCTCCTATAACCGAGCCGGCAATTACTCCAGGCGAAATTGGTTTCGAACAAGATGGTTCCGCAGACCCACCTGCGCTTCCGCCCGCCCCGGTAGTAACTGTAATGGTTGCAGTGGCCAAGACACTCGCAAATGAGACACTTGCAGAAGAGCTGAAAAACGTCATCGACAGTGAAACTGCACCAGGGTACGTCTCACAAGCAAAAACACTGTATCCATTGTGGGTATATCGTCGGCAGTAAGGACTGGCGGAGTCCCGGCTGTTCGGTCATGGTTAGTCTATGTAACAGTGTGGCAATCGTTACCCACCATGTTCCTGTGAGGTCATTTGATGGGCATGAACTGGAGCACAAAACAGAATACTCGAAGGAATTGATACACTCTGTTGGGGCGTAGCATGCACCGGCATCGTTACAGCACCCCAATACAGAGTTACTTTTCATGGGAGAGCAAATCGAGGAAACCCGATCCCCGCAGGTAAGCGAACTGCCTTCAAGGAGATATTAGGCCAAAGCACAAAATGTGAAGACACGACGGAGAATTCCCACTAATGGCGCCATTTATGTATCCACAAATAGTACTGGTGGCCGAAACCTGGCGTCGCAGAACGTCATGTGGTTTTCCTTCATCCACTGCTGGTAGAGGCCTAGGAGTCGGTGTAAGTGCTGTTGATGGGACACTATTCCCTTGCACAGCGGCGTTGGATAAAATGGCGCAATAGATAACAGAGAGCAGAAAGGCAATGAGTCTCATCACAACGTTGATTGTCTGGGCGGGGGAATTCATAAGACAAGCAACTGCACTTACTGACTTACCGATAGAGATTTAAGTATCATGATGTTCCTCTTGTATTCTGTAGCTTTGAGTTCAGCCGCACATAGTCGGCAGATTTTCAAAGTCTGTGATACATGCGTAAAGAATGATACTGCCTGTCGAAGATACCCCTCCCCATTGAGCTTACATATGCAGGTAACAACCAAATCACTTTTGCGGGGCTGTGCTGTGCTGCTTTTGAAATTGATAAGAATAGCTATCAGTTTGCACCTGCTGCCTATTTCTTGCTTTATGTGGTGCGCGATTATATTGATTAGTGGTTCTCAATTCCTAGGTACGCTGATACCAGTTCTAGTGCGAAACTGCCATCTCCAGAACCGGTACATTCTATATAGGTTCTATCGATACATGCAGATAAGGACATCTGTGAGAGCTCAGGAAAGGTCGGACACGGAATTCTGGTAGCTTATCTTGATGAAATTTTGCATGTATTTTGTGGAGCTCACATAGTAATCACCTATACTGCTCTATACTCCAGGGAGCCGTCTCTAGGTCGTTGCTTACTGAGTCTCTTTTGTTTGAACCCCGCAGATGCAAGTGTCCCACTTGTGGAGTGATTCGGGCCTTTGCATCTCATCCGCGTTTCATGTCTTTCTTGGCGCATATGCAAAGCTTTGGTTGGGATTTCGACAGTTAGGTAACCAATCGATCTTTACATCGAATCAAATCCAAAGCCATAAGGCTGCAAAAAGTGAGCATAATACAACTGGAAATGAAAATTTTCAACCCACCACCTCCATCTTTACTCACCTCATCGATCCCAATTTAAACTGTTACGTCCGCCACCCAGCGGCTGGATAACGATCATAGTTTGATAATAACCTATTCTTGCGCCCTGTTGGGTTTAGGCATCAGCGAAAAATTTAGCACTTGCGGTTCAAAGCTTCTACTCCGCCCTTGTATCTCGGCCTATCCGAACTTGAGTGCTCGCCTAGAGCGTTGACTTCGCTCCGGCACATATCGAACGGTACGATTCGAGAGTCGCTCTCGTTGTCGGCGGCATGGACAGGATCTCTCCGAATGGGGAACATACGCACACGACGCAAATACCTAGTTAACTGTTCTACTAACAGTAGATGTATAAAAAATAAGCGATGACATAAAGCCCAATGGTCGAAATAATACGACTCTACAGTGCGTCGGAATCTTTCTATGCCACCGCACAAATATTCTGCAGACCTCGGTGGTGGTGGAGGAGTACATGGATTGGATTGGTCAATTTTTAAGTATCTAGAACGCCATACATCCTAACCTAACCTTTAACAATTAGTACCGGTCAGTGTTTATAATGGGGTCTGGGTATTTCTTTTCTCTAGATATTTAAAAACTGATAACCTAAAGTCGTGCGAATAATCATTATGTATCACTCGGTAGCTACTAGCCCAATTTGTTGCTGTAGTACGTAGGGGAGAACTGTGTGTGTAGATTCTATGATGTAGAGAGAAGACAGAAAGAGAAAGATTCGACTTATATTCAGAAAATCATCACAGAAAACTTTGATGCTTCGCCACTTACCATTAATATGCAACATAACTGATGCAATATTGAAGGGAGAACCGCGTGTGTGTATAGACTTAAGATACTGAGGAGAGAGTAGGAGAAAGCCTCGAGTTATTTATGAACGGGAAGTGTGCCTTACCATTAGCCCCGCTTACGGCCAGCTCGTGTTAGTTCTATTTATTTGTACATAACAACTCCTGCAACGTAATTCCGCTCCAATCTCTTTTTCTCGTTGTTTATTGTCTCTCGTTTTCTGGTTCACTTGGGTAGCCCGCCGGTTACCTGCAATTGGTTTGTAGTTTTGTACGTGAAACTTGATCTAATCACTGTTAGAGACCACCGTAAGTCATCCATGCGGTAAACTTTATTAATGTGCTAATCTTAATTCAAATACTTCTTCCGGGATCTCCTCCTCTTCATCCACCTTTGGCAAAGTCCAATACCCGAAGGTTTCTTAATACTCCTATCTAACCTTCCGAAACACATTTCTTGAACTACCACTGTTCACCCGGCTAGACTAACCCTTTTGTGACCAAACCACAGCAGTGGAGGTGCCACGGACTGATTCCGGGCTCCATTCACTAGCATCAGACTATATCTAGACGCTGAAATCGTTTAGACCCCAAGCCCGAACCTGATGCTCCCAATATCCCGAATATAGCCGATTTTCCAGACTACACTCTCCAGCACTAACATTCCCGAATTCTGCTTTAAAGAGGAACTGTATATATCCTTCACCTGTTCTATCTACCGGAGGACTACGGGGATAAGTAGCACACCTGATCACAATATATCACACGTTAAATACTCTTCTGGCTCTGTTGCATATATGGACCGCCTCCTTGACGTACGGCTTATGGGCTTCAGCTGGGCTGATGGAGATCATGATCATGGTTGTTCCAGACTCAGCTGGAGATGCCAGCTGAGTGCGCATGCATGCGTACAAGGCATACTCTGAACGCCGTATATAAGATCACACGATTGTTCCTGTAGTTTTATACAAGGCTTCTAGCAATGAGTATTTCAATAGGCTCTACGTGGCAGTATAGTACTCTGTCGACGTTTTACTTGCGTACCCATGACCAGAATCAAAAAATTCCACGTCTCACTCATAGTGGAGCACTGTGTACGAATTTGGAACATCTATGCTCTGGGTTGGGAGAAGGCGGGCGAAGAGGCATCAAACTCGGGGAAGGAGCTGGATATCTGGGTAGTGCGGTGAAGAAGAAGCTTCTCGAGCGGTGAATTTATATTGACGGAGAAGGGTAGGGGTGTGGGGTGGTGGAAAGGTGTGTTCGGGTAGAGGGAGACGGGAGTTGGGCGGTGTCAACTAGAATGAATACAGCATAATCAAAACAAGGAAAACCCAGGGGTACCGAGCTCAAAGCGCCTCAAATCCAATTCTTCCACCAATCCCGCATTCGTCCGGCTATCCGATGATAGCAGTTATTCGCCTGTACGGAGCTCTCTCGTCCTGTGCTATCGTTCCACAGGAGTGGGTGCCCGCTGAAATGGTGTTCTTGAGTTGCGTGCGCGCCCGTAGATAAGCTGAGAAACAGCGGGCGAGGATTCGAACTCGGGGCTGATACCTTGCTCCCGAAACTGTACTAGACATAGCTAATAAAACCCTGTTACGGATTATATTTATCCTTGTCGTAGATCGGCAGATCCAAGGTGGGGATCATTTCGGATTTCTCCGACGCAATGGGTGGAAATGACGCCCAACCTTGTGGAGATCGAAGGTTTCGACCTTGGGAAACTCTCAATCACTCGCAAACGGATTTTGAGCTTGCATATAAACACATATAACGCAGCCACTCCGACAGCAGCCGCTCCGACAGCAGCCACTCTGACAGCAGCCCTCTGAGAGCAGCTACTTTGACAGAGGCCCTCTGACTGCAGCTCTCTGACGGCAGACACTATGACAGAAGCCCTGACAGCAGCTCCCTGACAGCAGCCACTCTGACAGAAGCCCTCTGGCAGAAGCCCTCTGACAGCAGCCACTCTGACCGAAGCCCTCTGACAGCAGCCTTCTGAAAAGAACTCTGACAACAACCTGACAACCACTCCGACAGCGACTCTACAAAGAGTTTGACATGACCATGCTCTGTGGACAACAAGTCTTCATTATTTAACAATGCGAAATCTCTCCTACTCAGCACACTTCATGCATATCACCCAGCAAGTACTCTATTGTAAAGGTGACAATACTTAATGGTTTCGGTATCTGATAAAACGATACTAAAGGGCACTCTGCTGTTAAACTTAACCAAAATGCCTTAATACCAGTAAAAGCTAAGGCTAACCTCCAGAGGCCTAAAGAAGCGAAAAAAATTAATACCCAGTTCGGAAGTACAACAGTCTTATCCAAGGAGATATCCATACTAACCAGTTGTAAGCTAATATACATCAGTAATGGGTATTCACTTTGGAAATGTTCGAGACTAGCAGTGGTAAACAGTGATGCTTCAATGCATTCGAATATAGATTGAAATTGGGATGGGTTGGATAGGCTCCACTTCAGTTGTGGACAGAGAAGGAGAAAGACTTGAGATAAATACAAGGCAGTTGGGTGCCTAACGCCGTACAGGCTAGGTCCCTTGCCATCAGCTCAGCTAAAACTTAGCTTGGTCAGTTCCATTTGAATTGCGCCAAGTCGACCCCGAATTATGGCAGGCAGTGTTGAATTTATATATAGAGCTGACCGCTAGCGGGGCTGGTAGTAAGGGGCATACTTCTCTCTCATATATAACTCGCATCTTTCTCCATCTCTTTTCTTTCTGTATCTAAGTCTATGCACACGTTTCTCCCCATATTTCAACAGGTTGGGGTTTATGGGCCTCCGTACTCATTCGATAGCCATCCAACTTTGAAGTGCAGTTACCAACCATTTGATGTGTCGCTAAGGGCGCTTATGATGGGGTGTCTGGAGACTTGAAAATTCGGCAAGTATAGAGTAGTATCATAAATTCTCACCCAGCTTGGTGTACCTCCGGCACCTGAGGAATGAATGTAATCCATTATGTTGAAATAGTGATGCTAGAGAAGCTTAATTGTATTCTAAAGTACAGGTACATTCATGGACTTATATACGCGGTAGACGGAGTATGTCTTTGTATGTCTTGTACGCATGCATGTGCACTCAGCTGGCATCTCCAGCTGAGCGGCATCTCCAGCTGAGTATGGAATGACCATCATCTTAGAGAGATTGTGCATCAGCCCAACTGAAGCCATACGACAGGAGATAAACCATATATGCAACACTCTGTGGGGCAAGAAAACAGATAAGAAGAGATGAAACAAACAAACAAAGTGATTCCCATAGTAGCCTCCTTAAAACCCTGCGACAGTGAGCAGGGAAAGAGTACTACCGTAGCCTGAGGATGGCCATCCATAGAGAACCAAGGAAATCCGCGTGCCCAAAAAGAAAAGTGAAACAACCTTAAGTCCAACCTTAAATCTAACCTTAAATCGACCTCTATTATCATAGCCCCATCGCCTTTGTGAATTTCTTGTGCTTATCCTTGGTCAAGGCCTTGGTTAGTATGTCTGCCACATTCTCGTTTGTGTGTATGTAGGAGTAGTCAACTATCTTGCAAGCATGGAGATCTCGACTATTGTGATAGCACACGTCGATATGCTTTGTGTGAGCCTTTATGATCCCAGTTGTGGTATGACTAAGTGCGCCCTGATAGTCGCAGTTGATTGGGAGCGGAGATGCGTCTTTGCCGTGTATATCTCGGTGGAGCTGGAGTAGCCACTTTGCTTCACGGGAGCCCTTGGAACAAGCGATGTATTCGGCTTCGAGGGTTAACACGGCGATGAGATCTTGATTTCGTGACTGCCACGAGACAGCTCCGTTGCTGAGAAGGAAGAGGTGACTAGCTTGAGATTTGCGGTCGGCACTATCATTGGCGCAATCCGAGTCTGTGTAGCCAGTGAGTTGATCATTGCTGCCAGTGCTGCTGAAATGGAGTCCAAAGTCGGCGGTGGATTTGAGATACTGGAGAACTGTTTTGGCGGCGGTGAGATGGCTGGTGAAAGGACGGGAATTGTATTGGCAAAGTGCAGCGACTGCGAATGAGATATCGGGCCGAGTTGCAAGTGCCGTGTACATCAATGAGCCGACAATTGCCCGGTAGCCTTTGATATCTTTTAGTTCTTTCTCCCCCCGATCCTCGGCCAGGTCTAGCTTCACATTAGGATCCATTGGAGTTGATGCACCATGAGCATTCTGAATATTGAATCATTTGAGAATCATGGTGATGAAGGCCTTCTGGCCAAGACTGATGCCGGTGCCGGTACAGTTTTCCTTGCAGTGGATTTCGATGCCGAGGAATTGCCATGATGGTGCAAGATTCGTGATCTTGTATTTTTCCAAGAGCCTGGCCTTCACTTCAATCGCAGCTTTGGTAGCATCTTCTGGGTACAACATTGAGATGTCATCAACGTGCAAGAGCATCAGAATACCATCGCTGCGGAGATAGAGGTTGGGGTTGGCCAGGGACTGTGTGAACTCGACAGAGAGCAAGAAGGTGTTAATATCGTTGTACCAAAGTCGTGGTGCTTGTTTGAGGCTATAAAGTGCTTTCTTTAGTCGAACAACGATCATAGGTGCGTTGACGCCTTCCGGCCAGCCTTCGGGCAGTGTCATATAGGTATTATCGTCATTGACCTCAGGATCGAAAACAGCAGTGACCACATCCAAATGATTGATGTTCCAGCCATAATTTCCGACCAGGGAGATAAGATATTGAAAAGTGGTGAGTTTTCCGACAGGGGCATAAGTTTCTCCTAAGTCCGTTTGTTCGTAGCCTTTAATGACTAGGCGTGCTTTGTATCGTATGGTGCCGTCAGGATTGTGTTTCGTCTTGTAGACCCATTTGGAGACAATTGGCTTAACTTGCAATTGCCTTGGTTCCCGGGAGTCGACAGTTGTGAATGTGCTATTGAGCAGAATCGATGTACACTCTTCTTCCATTGCTCATTTCCAGTGCTCATGTGGTGGACTGTCCATGGCCTTCGCATATGAGAATGGATCGCTGTTGATGGATGTTGATTCGAAAGCCTTTGCCATGATAATTAGTGCATTTTCGGAGATCTTAACCTGACTTCTTCTGATAAGATTCGTGCCTGGTGGCTGTGGTTGGCATGACTGCGTGGTCATGGCCACCGTTCGGCGGACTTTGTCATATTCGCGGCGGAGATGTCGATTGTGGACGACGGTTTCTCTGGACACCAGTGGTGCATCTTCCTTGTTAGGAGGACGTGATGTCACACCAGTACTTGCAGGGAGACTTTGATAGTTGTCAGTGTCTGGCAGATTGTGATCTGTATCATCGTCAGTACAGTCATGATCACCACTTCCGTGGCTTTCACCTATTCGACTGGTTCCTGCGTGGTCATGGAGAAGTCCATCTCCACCCGTTTCAATTTCCTCGACATATTCTGTCTCTTCTGGTAGTTCAACGATGTCTGTTTGGTCTCCATGTAGACATGATGCGTGGGCATTCCTCTCCTCATTTAAAATGACATCCGACTGTGATCTTACTACTCAGAATGCTGGGTCCCATATCCTGCAAAGTGTCGTTGAATTGTGTACATAACCGACCATCATGCATGGCTTGGATCTTGTGCTGAATTTTCCATGGCGTGGCGGCGTGGGGATAAGTCGACTGGCGCAGGAGCTGATTCTCCGAAGGTGGTAGAGAGGAGCTTTGTAAGAGATTTCATTGCCATCATTGTCATGAGTGGGCTTGCCAAATGCTTGCAGCATCTCGTATGGAGTTGGATATGGTGCTTGATAGCCATCACAGTTGTCTCTTTTCTTTAGGCCTTCATTTGGGCTTCGCTGGTGGAGGTAGACTGCGGTATTGACTGGTTCTCCCCAATAGACAAGTGGCGCCTGGGAGTCAATCATCATGGATCGTGCTTTCTCGGTGAAGGTCTGGATCATGCGTTCGGCAACGCCATTCTTCTGGTGAGCGTAGGGAGGACATAGTTTGTATGTTGTGCCACGAGCAGTGAGCACCTGTCGGAAGGTCTTATTGCCATATTCTCCACGGCCATTGTCGCACCGAAATCGTTTCGCTTCGTATCCCATGGAGTCAACTCGGGCCCGAAATGATTGGTAGGCTGAGGTGCATGTCTTTGACTTCTTATCTGGGAGGACCCAAACGGAGGTGTATCGTGTGTAGTCATCGATGAATAGGATATAGTAGCGATGGCCAGCGTAGGTGGGCATGGAGAATGGTCAGCACACCTCTGAATGTATGAGTTCAAATGGCTTTGTAGTGCGCTTGGTCTTGACTTTGATGATCTTCTGCTTGTGCTTGGCCTGGATGCATGCGGTACACATTGAGTGGTCTTTTGTATATCCATCAATTAGAGATCGTAGGGCAGTAGAATTGATGAGGGCTAGACGGCGATGCCACAGTCGTGATTCTGAGATGGTGAGGGGCTTCCAAGTGGTCTTTGTGAGAGGCTTCCAAGTGGTCTTTGTAAGTACGGTGGTAGGTGCACTTTGAAGTACAGTGCTGGCTGCACTTGGAGAGGCAGTGTAGAGTGAGCTTGTAGCGGGCTTGGTGGAGTGGGCGATTGATGGTATGCTGGTGTGTGCACTCGATGATGGTACAGTGATGTGTGCGCTCGATGATGGTACGGTGGTATGTGCGCTCGATGATGGTACGGTGATGTGTGCGCTCGATGATGCTCTTTTTCTCTTCTTTCTTGAAGTGGACTGTGTAGACATGCTTGGAACTTTCGAAGTGAGTGCAGTTGCGGGAGATATGATATAGAGGTCATTGATCCGATTGCCTGTGATGGTGATTGATGGAGATGATATGGAGCACTTGCCATGTCCAAATGTGGATGTGTATCCGGCTGTATCCAATTGATTAATGGAGAGAAGGGAGAGCCAGAACGTAGGCCTGTATAGGGCATTGACTTCGTATTCCTGTGAGACGTTAACGAGTCGATGGTGGCTTACATTAACTTTGTTATCATCTCCGAGTTCAATGACTATTGGCGGACGAAGTTTCTTTATTGAGTATATTCTGGTGCGGTCATTGCACATATGGTGAGATGCTCCGGAGTCGATGACCCATGCAGCTGGACCGGAGGCTGCGGTGAGTGCGGTTGCATTTTCGGCTAGTCAGATCAGGTCGCGATCTCCTGCTGTAGCGAGCGAGGCAGATGCTGTGCCTTTGTTGACCTTGTTCTGTTGATCCCGGGCACGTTTGAAGTGGACACAGTCGGCTTTGAAGTGTCCTGTGAGACCGCAGTAGTAGCATCTCCGCTCTTTGTTCCTGGAGGTATTTGTATCGCTTTCAGCGTGCTTTCTTTTTCCGCATGTTTCGGTGGTATGATTGTCCATTTTGCAGTATGTGTATTTGTGCTTCTGGTGTCCATTTCCTCGTCCGCCTCCGCGTCCACCAGCTCGTCCGCCACGGCCACGGCCACTGCCACGAGAACGATTTCTGCCACCAAAGTATAGGGCCGCTCCGGTGGACGCATCTTCGATTTCAATGGTTTGGGTCATTCGCTCGGCATATTCGCAGATCACATCCATACACTGCAGGGCTGTGAGAGCGGGGATACGTTCTTCAAGAATTTGGATGGTTGTTTCATATGACTTAAGTGGGGTAGTCAAGATATGTGTCTTCATGGTGTCATCGGTGATATTTTCGGTGTTGCCGATAAACTTCTTGCGGAAGGGGATTAGTTTGGTAAAGTACTGGGTGAGCGTTTCATCTGGCGATGGTCGAGAGGTGGTGAACTTCCGCAGGACTTGAGTCCGGCCGAGTTTCGTTGAGGCATTGTCAAGTCCGACCCTAAGTGCTTCCCACATTTCCATGGGGTCATCGATATCGTCGATAAGTGGAAGGAGTTCGTTGCAGCATCTGAGGTGTATTTGTGCTAGTGCTTTATTGGCTTGGTCATGCCAGCTTTCTTGTAGAAGGGGTAGGATGACACCGTTGCTGACAGGGAGTAGTTCGGCACCCGTGACGATATTGTAGGCTTTCTTGGTGATAAGGAAACGGCAGATCTTTTGCTTCCAGACAGGTAGTTTTCCTCGGTCAGCTTGGGCACATTGCCATTATTGGTCTTGAATGTTTCGTTTGACATGTTTTTAGAGTGGAGGAGGTTAGGAAGGTGACGATGTAGAGTGATGGATGGTGATGGTGTTGTGGCTGAAGAGCAGGGATGGTTGTTAGTGGGTTAGGGTTTTTGAGGCTCTTAAATCGTAAGATATAAATAGAGTATTTTTGGAGTAAAGATTGCAGCGGGCGCCGGGCTCATAACCTGTTTAAAAAGTGATGCTAGAGAAGCTTAATTGTATTCTGAAGTACAGGTACATTCATGGACTTATATACGCGGTAGACGGAGCATGTCTTTGTATGTCTTGTACGCATGCATGTGCACTCAGCTGGCATCTCCAGCTGAGTGGCATCTCCAGCTGAGTATGGAATGACCATCATCTTAGAGAGATTATGCATCAGCCCACTGAAGCCATACGACAGGAGATAAACCATATATGCAACACATTACTCCAGCAGGTTTTCTTCACCACAGGCCAGTAATTACCCACAACGCATGAAGTATACGGAAGGTCGTCTTTGCGCCGAACTCTAGTCACCGTTGGTGGCGGTGGCGCTGGGAGGTTAATCGATGCCACTTGGATTACTGGACCGGCAAATAATGTTCGGATATCATCGTCAACTAGCAAACGGTGTCCTGTCCGAGCAAATGTAGCTTTTGTCAGCGTCAAGTCTCACTATCCGATAGCAAGACATCGTCAGCAGTAGGTGTATTCGATACCAGTGTTGTCAACCGTCCCGTCCGTCCTGAGTTAGGACGGAACGGCGCCGTCTTTTTTGAGGCCGGACGGGGACGGACGGAAGGGACGGCCGTTGACGGTAAATTTCCGTCCCCGGCCGTCCCCGGCGGTCATCGGCCGACATCCATTGATGATTTGCGAGTCATCATACATAATAGATATTCAGTTATAATAAGTACATTTCTCCACTATCTTGACTGTGAAGCAAGATCCTTCAACATCTGCTCGATCCGAACCTGAATTCTTACTACTGATTGAGAGTCTAAAATATAGATAAATCTATTTATATCTTGTACCGCGCGCTCTACAGTTACAGTATATGTATTAATAGTAACCGCCCGATGTCGGCCGGTGACGGTGGATGACGGCCGATGACGGTATTTTTGCCGTCCCCGGCCGTCATCGGCCGACATGCCGTCCTCAGCGGGCGAGGACGGAACGGACGGCCTTGGCGCCGTCCCGTCCGTCCTGCAGATATTGCGGACGGGACGGTTGACAACACTGTTCGATACTGTCGAAAATCTAGTTGACCAGATGGCGGGGGCTCGAACTCAGGGTTTGGTGAGATGGCAGTGATTGTGAGCGATGCAGTCGCTAGTGAAATCATTACCAATTATCAACTATCGGCCTGTCTAACTATAAAAATGCGGTCAGCAGCAGATGTCCATTACAAAATTCCTTGTCAGCACGCAGCACCGTCCGAACCTCATTTGCCGGTACAGTACTACATTTTGAAGAAGCAGAATTAGATAAGCAGCATTAAAGAACCGAATAGAGTTACTACTTCGTTTAAGCGCGCCATTGACGTTAGCATTATATCACTTGAAACGCATACATTGATCCGAACTTGCATACACGTTGAACTATCCATCCTATCATCCGCACCAAAAGCCATAAACAAAACCCTCTTCGCAATATAACTACTTTTCAACCGACAGGTCGGGAGATTCTTCGATGGCCGGCGCTTCGACAATACTCGGTATAATCGGTTTCGGAGAAGTACTACATCTAGTATCCACTGAGTAATTCGAAGAACTATCGTTATGATTATTACACTTACGGTAGCTCAGCCCTCTGTACATTTACTGCCCTTCGCTGCCGTAGCCAGCAAAAAAATCCCACTCCCGCCGCAATAACTACAAGACCACCAACGACACTTCCGACAATTATTTGCCACTTGGACCTCCTAGGGAGCGGAAAGAAATACTCAATCCTTGGCTCAACCCAACCGTACTTAGGTTTTTTGAAAGCGTTCGCCGAATTGCGAATAAGTTCAGGTTGCTTATAGGGTTTAGAGTCCATTGAAAACGTTATAAGCCACTTCCCACAAAGTCAGTAACGCAGACAGAGTTATTGGCGGCGAAAAGCTACCTCCGCGGGATTATTCATGTCTATAATATTGAGCATACGTCGATTGCATGTGATACGCGCATCCACCTCACGGCCAGGTGCGAGTCCGCCGATGATAAGTAACTGGCTACCGATCGGGTGACAAGTCATTGAACGTAGGTAACCTCCGGTTTCTGAAACCGGTGGTATTTTGATACGAACCCATCTGCAAACGGTTAGGACTACCATTCAAGCAACCCGGATGCTTAGCGGGGAAATAAAATGAGTACAAACATGAACGCAGGCATCGTTAATACATCTGATAGTACAGTTCCAAGTCAGCTCCAGCGCTGTGCACGAAGAACGAGACACTAACAGATGTCATCTACTCCCTTTGACGGGTCATTAATTCCCTGTCCGCCGTACAACCAGAGACTGTGATACTTGTATGAGCAAGCCAGGAGGAGTAGATTGGTAGTCTGGGTTATACTCACTCCCAATTGTTAGTTTCCTCATCCCGCACTAAAGCACCACAAAATCGAGTCCGTGGAGGGGGTGCCTCTCCTTCAAATGATGCGGCCCGCTGTTTGTACCATTTGCTCTGTTCGATATCATAAAGCATAATTTCGCCCCAAGAAATCTATGTATGAAGCATGTTAGTAGCTATACTGCCTCAACACGTTGTGGGTTAGTTACGTCTTCCGGGTCATATGGATTGTCAGATGTCTCATTTGCTGGAAAGACAGGAGCTTTCTCCGCCATCAGTGATATTAACAATCCTTTCTCCCGACTATCTATATGATGTAAAGTTCCAAAGTGAAAGCCCTCGTTGTCATTGCCGTAGCTATCTATCGTCTCGTTCCGTAAAGATTTAGTTTTCAAATCGAAGATTAGCATTCCACGGCGTCCGGCGCTCCAGTCTTTTGGGAGACCAGGAGACGGACGGGAGGTTCGGGAGCTAACATATCCCCTGGAAACGTATCGAAGGTTATTAAAACTTCTGTAATGGGTAATAGTGGAAGGCAAGACGAACCCAAACCAGTAGCATTTTTCCTTTGTACATGTGGCTGCGCCAGAAACAGTCCGTTCAACGAAGCTATGCTTCTCAAGCTGGTATGTTTCCGGTACCCACTCTGCTGCCCACTCTTTTCCCACCTTTGACAGTTTCCAAATCGCGTAATTGGGGATGGAGTCATCAATTATATAATATCTTGAGGTGTTATAGTACGGCCCTTTCTCGTAGAAGTGTCCCCCTTGGACCAACACGTCCTCTCCGTTTATCCAGATACCCCCGCGGTTGACGGTGGAACAGAAGGACCCCGCCTTGCTACCACTGTCAATGGAGGATAGTCGATATCGAAATCTTTAGACAGATCCAGTTCTAATGTTTCGCCATTGAAGTCGGGCACCATTCTGAGGTCGTCTATCTTGAACTTTGCCTGCCATCGTGATAATGATGGATTTACCAATGAGTACTGAGGTATGAGCAAGAAGCCAACAGTACTGGGTCGTCAGACTGAAGTACTGTTTAAACGTCCCTGGTGCGACCATCTTATCTGGAGAATCGTACTCCACCGCCCAGACTAAATCCCACCCAAGATACCATACCGCCAGCAACAAAAATAGTATAACACGCTCCATCATCGAAGTTTTCGGTTTCAATGTTCGAGGACTTGTACGTGATGCGCAGGGTTCTGGTGACCATGGGTTCCGGACACTCAGGAACCCCTCGCCTTTTGACAGTCTGTCAATCACTCATAGCTAAAATACATCCCCTGGATTCGCTAAATAATATCAATTGTGTCGTGCAATACGTTAACACGGCGGGCGATGTCACACATGAATGTCAAAGATTCTTTTTCCCTTGGCCGGGCTGAAAACAGTGTTCCTAAGCGGCCCGGCCTCCATTCTGAAAGCCTGCGCTAAGGGCGGCCCGGCCCGGCCTGCACGTGATTTAAAATGCCTGCATCACCTTCATAAGCCTTGGTCTGGTTGATGGATGGAATACGGTAATGGCAGGCCTACGATGATTGAGTTGGATATGGTTTATGTTTCGTACTTTTGAGACTTTCTTAGTAAAGGCAGCAGACAATCTTTCGAACAAAATATTCTGTTAAGGCTTAGTCCGCCAAGAAAAGCCGCCCGGCCGCCAAGGAAAAGCCTGCAGGCCGGGCCCTCATTTAAAAGCCGCCGCTAAGGGCGGCCCGGCCCGGCCTATGCAAAGCCGGGCTGGCCTGGCCGCTTAGGAACACTGGCTGAAAATATCAGAGCGTTACAGGTTCATGCTTGAGGAAGCTACTATCCCACGACACATGATCCTATACCAATGGGGTCCGTCCCGTTTGACACTCTCATAGCTGAGCAGAGTGAATCTTTCCCCATGGAAGCTTTCTAGAACATATAGATAGCTTTACGTAACCAACATTGATATGCCCGTATGTACACCAAGTTTTAAACAAGGCGTCTGTCTTATAGAATCCCAGAGCTGAACTTTGTAATTAGTGAACTAGCAACATATCAGACATTTTGATTTGTGCGTTGATGTGGGGGAACATAGACACTCGGAATTCTCCGTTTCCAAGACGTCAGCCGCAGAAAAGGCAAAACCGTTGTTGTTGTTGTAATCATTTTGCATTCGGCCGCTAGCGGCCATGGCATATTAAACTACAGATGTCCCCTCCGTAGCCGCTTCCGCGCAAATGAAAACTCAAAGACCGCAAGAATCTGACAAAACCTGAAGCCCCGAGATTAACTCCCACACGGCAAAGTCACAACCACCATGCTCCCCGAAAAAACTGCAGCATTCTCCCCCAGAACCCTCTTGTTGTCTCGGTCACTCCCTGAGTACAATAACTTTTCCAGTGAGTATGACTGGCCGAGGAAAGGTACCACTCCCTACTAGACATGGCGTTATCCTCCCTCAATCAGTGGGCATAGCTTCCCAAAGATTTCTCGCTCCCATTCCTAGAGTATAACCTGCAAACCCCAACTTCTGATGTACGCCATTTAAAAAATCCTCGCTCAAACTCAGTCCAGGGTCATATTGGTGTTAACCGCAGTGGAATACCCCAACAGCTCTTGCGAGCAGAACATTTGGAGGTCCGGAAGTGAAACTCCCTAGGTCATTCACAGCGCACTGACCATCTTCGAGCTTAACGTGGTTGGACGGGCGGATGCTGATGTTATCCTAAGGCGATTTGGTCTTTCAGAAATCTCTTCACTGAGCCCGGTTTGTTGTTAAATACTCGCGTAAACTATTCGAAAGAAGGTGAGTGTCCCTAGAAGAGGAACTACCGATCAACATCGATGCTCAGTGGATTTGGTGATGAGGTTCACTCTGTTTTTCGACCTGCTAACGTACTGGCAGAGTGGACACACACAGGGAAAGTCGTGATGAAGCCAAAGTAAAACCCCGCTTTGCCCCGCGACTTGAAAAGCTGTGCAAACCCAGGCGGAGGGAGGTGTTGTCGAAGGTGTGTGGCAACACTGTGAGGCTTGAAACAAATTCCAACTACAGATATTATTATGGACGAACGTCCTGCTGTGGGTTTTAGGCATGGGTGATGAATGCAGGGTTGCATACAAGAAAGATGTTTGCCGGCAAGACCCAATGTTCAAATGAAACCCGTCATTCACAACCCATCAACTCTGGATGAACTTTATCCCCAATTCTCACAGGATGACTGCATGATGTTCGAGCACACAGTGTACTAGAGATGTGGTTAGGACAGCCTTCGCAATTACATGGCTTATTTTTGCTTGACCTGCCATTAAACCTATAGTTAGAACCGAATATTGAACGGTGTTTATTCCACCCTGAGTCTTGGCATATAAGCTGGCTATACCAATCTCAAAATATCACCAATGGAAAGTTAACTCAACCCCCCATCAAATTCCAGAGTCCTAAGTAAGAAAACACTCTAGACCTAAGCATTTGCACTAATAATAGAACAGCTGAAATACTTACTCTCTCAGTAGCAAATAGAGAGAGTCAACATCGAGCTCCCTGGCAACCTAAAACGCAAAAATAACCCCTTGTGATACTTTACCATTACACACACCTCCGACAACACACCACACCACCATTTAATTCAGCCAAGACCGATTTTATCAAATGGAGTTTGACATCGGAAGAAAATTTTGGCTTCGTTTTTCAGTTGAAAAACCTTGAACCACTTAGAAGCAGACCACGATGAGCCTCTTTGGAGCAAAATAGACCACTCCCCTTCAGTGAGCTAGGAAAAGAATGGATCAGGAGATGAAAAAGAATGAGTCGGTCAGTCAGATGAACGCGAGCGAAGTAAGCCGCCATATACCTAAGCAACTTCAATTGTGGGGAAGGTGACTACCCGACCCGGATGGAACCGCTACCACATCTGAGATCGCTAGGGAAGTAGAAGATAAGCTCATTGAGCAACCTGAGGCAGTTATACTGCCAAGGGAAGTTTTCAATCAAGCAGTTAGGATTCACAACAAGGAGGCGAGGAAGAGCGGACACCTGAGCCAAATAATTGAGCTGATCTGGGGACCAGCGAAGAGGGATAAGTAGGGACCAGACCTGGTTACCCTGGGAAAGGTTCATACCATTTCGAGCAACGATGACTCATCATTGTCATGACCACCTGCTACGAGTTACAGAGGGAGCGATATTACGTTTCCGAAGCAAACTCACTCTACTATGTATGATGGGAGCATTCTTTCTTTCCCGCCAAGCACTTTGCTGGAGGATCCTTATGCGACTCATAGGGCAGGCACTGGAATTATTGCATGGAGCTACATTCGGTCGGAGGAAAACGTGAGCCAGCATGAGACCGCCGACAGCGACAAGAAGGAGGGAATGGAAGCGTACCTGAATGTCGGCACACCATTTCAGAGGAAATTCAAAATTAGTGACACCGAGGACGAGGCGATGAAGGAGGTGGAGTGGAGGGATAAAGAGCCCTACATGACGCCAATGAAGAAGAGAAAAAAGTTCAATACGGGAAAGGGAGTGCAGTCGCCGGTAATGCCCAAATGACCAATCCTTAATATGCCATAGACACCTAGCAGTAGGAAGCTCAAAAGCGACTGGACTAAATCTGCGGAGGAAGCAGCCAATGGGAAGGGGCTGGGTAATCTTGAGCAATTTGTTGGTGAGTATCTTTGGAACAATAATGACTTGAGGGAATGTATGTTGATGAAAGAAAATTACGACAACAGTTTTGCGGATTGGTGTGGGAAGAAGGCAGAACATGTGGCAGCCAGGCAGAACCATACGGATGCGGGAGTCATGGCTGTTCAGAAAAAGTCTGGAAGGATTGTGATCAAAATTGAGCTGAGTCGAGAGTATGATGAGGAGAGGTGGACAAAGCTCGATGGTAGGTTGGAAAAGATGGAGCAAAAGATGAGTAGGTTGGCACCAGTAAATATGGCAAAGACTATTGAAAATGCAATTAAGGATTGCATGCAAGAGATGGTGGGACAGGTGACAGATCAGGTGGTGGGAAGACTTGAAAAGTTGGCTGAGAAGGAAAAAATGGAAGAGATCCGAAGCGGGAAACAGGTAGAAGCAACCCCAGTGGAGAATTTTATGAGCAACATTGAGTTTGGACCATGGGCGACATTTTTGCAGAAGGAGAACAAGAAGGTTAACCAAGTGTTGAAACACATGGTGGTGGAGAACCAGGACCTGGAGCAGTCTAAACACGCACTGGTGATTCCGCGGGGAGGAGTGAAAGGATAGTTTCCATGGTTGGAAGCGGGGCAGGTAATGATCCTGAAAAAGAAACCAGTGGTACCTGAGGTGCCACAACAAAAGAAGAAGGAGGTGAAAAAACCGGAGATAATGGAGGTACCAAAGGGACTGAAGGCAGGGGGGAAGAAGCCAGAGACGAAAAAACCGGAAGGAAAGACACTGGAAGAAAAGAAGATGGAGACGTGGGCGCAGTGAGTAGCAGCCCCAGCGCCACCCAAGAAACATCCCTAACAAGCACAGCAACAACGTCAGGGTAGTGATCAGAAAAAGGGGTACGGGTTTCAGGAGGTTACCACAGGGAATAAGAAACCAATTGATACCAGTCCCGCCAGGACATAATTCGATGGTAAAAAGGAGACTTATGTTTAAGATGGATAATGCACTACCTCTCTCTCAGGAGAAAGATTTGGACATTTCGTCGTGGGTGAATAGATCACTTTTCGAGGCAAAGATCCCACATTATGTACGCATCCAAGGGGTCACAAAGAACACCCAGGGATGCTTGTGAACAATCATGACCCCTGGAGCAACTGCTGAAATGCTGAATAGGTATAGGGAGATTGTGATTAAGGTGGCAAGGAAGGTGGACGCAGGAATTGTGGACATCGAGACGAATGAGCTCTGGGAAATGGTCAAGATGCATGGCATCAATTTTGACAGGTATCTGAGGAAGAAGACAGGAGGGGGATTGCAAACATTGAGGCAGGAATTGCAGGCTGAGAATGAGCGGTGGTGTTGCCCCTCACAATCAGCTGGATTGGAGGACCGAAAGATGTTCAAAAGGAGAAAGGGGATGGAAAGAAAGCATCCACGGTTGTGTTTGCGGTCAAGGAAATTAAAACGGCCCAAAAGGTTTTACAAGCGGGTATGAGATTGGCTGGGGTGACGTATGATGTGGAGTGGTTTATGACAGCCAGACCAAATTCGTTTTGCGGAGTATCCAGCAGATGGGGACATATTGAGATACAATGTGGAACCTTAAAGATGCCAGCTTGCAAGTTGTGTGCAGGCAGACATTTGACAAAGGATCATAAATACAACATGCTAGGTTACAAAACTAATGCAAAACAGAACTCCACCCATAACGGTGGCTAGTACGTCAATTGCAAGGGAGCACATATTGCGAAGGCCAAATGTTGTGAAAAGAAACCGGAGGCAATTAAGAGGGTGAGAGAAGAATGACGAACCTGGAAGGAGAGGGAGGGGGAATGCCGGCACATGATGACAGATCAATAGAAGCAGCCAGAGCAAATTGAGACTGGGGGACCATCTACAGCTGAGGGAGAAAAGAACGTTCCGGAAGACGAACAATTAGTTGAACAGCTGGAAGTCCAGGTTGTTTCGACAGAAGGGATTACCAAGCAAAGCTCCAGCGCAGGGACCCCAGGAAGCCGCATGATGCAATTGTGAAGTGTGTAATGCACAATTGTGGAAGGGGGTATGTGGGAACGATGGTAGCATTGGAAAAACGAATTGTTTAGGGGGCTGATTTTGTGATGATGCAAGAACAAGTAGTACAAAGGAAGGGATACAACATCAGTCACATAGGATCTAGATTGGTCAGAGGAGGAAGAACAATAACCGCAATAAGAAAAGATACACATCTGGAATTTACGGAGGTGGAAATGGCGGGAGAAGGAAATCTCCAGGTGTTTAATGTTGTCTACCCAACAGGGAGAAAAATGAGATTGGTGAATGTGTGTATTGAGCTAAGCCAGGTGGAAGGGGTGAGGAGTCAAGGCAGACCGGCACAGACAGCAAGATTGGAAGAGATTATGAGGCAGAAAAAGATTCTCATTGGAGGGGGTTGGAATGCTCATAGTGATAGATGGGACCCTCAGTTCCAACCAAGGAGAGATGCAGTCTTTTTGGAAAATCTTATGGATGAGTACGATTTGGTTGATGTTACAGATGGGGAAGCAACCCATGTGAGTAAGAGGGGGGGGGAAGAGTCACACTCACATATACATTGTTTCATAACGACAGCCTCGATGTCCGACGGGTTGGAAATAGCAACAGACTTGGAAACTACTTCAGATCAAGCGATTCTGTGGGCACACTTAAGATGGAACAAAGGGGAAGGAGCCAAGGGATCAAGAAAGATTACCTGATGGGATATTGATGGGCAACAGGAAGAGGGGTAAAAAGAAAATTATCAAAACACACAAAAAACAGTGGGAGGAAAAGAGCCCGTCAAAACCTGTTTTGAATGAGGAAAGCAGCAAGGATGAGTTTCAAGAGGAAGCTGGGTGGATACAGCGGAATGTTGTTAATTATCTTAATAGGTGCTACAAAAAGATTACAGTTTGTGTGAGATCAAAGATGTGGTGGATGCAGGAGATCGCAGAAAGTAGAGAGATCTTAGACTCTACAAAGAGAGTGAGAAAGAGATCGGAAGTGATGCCGAAACAGGTTTAGATTCAGCGACGCAACCTACTAAGAATAATTTGACAGTTGAAAACGAAGATGTGGCAGGAGTTTTTACAATCAGCCAGAAGATATCAGATTTGGCAAGCATTAAGATATACGAAACCAGGAGGCCAACAAACGACGACAACCTTGAGGTCCAGTACAGGAGTAGTGGCAGAATCCTGGCGACTAAAAGCGGAGCTGATAAAAGAAGAAGCATTTCTAGTACCTCTACAGGGCGTGGAGAGGAACGCCAAAGAAGAGAGGGGAGAAATGTGGAGAAAGATTACTAAAGAGGATATCCGAGATGCTCTATTCGATCAGTCAGTTAAGAAGGCACCTGGTCTGGATAGACAGAGGTTTCAGGCAAATTGATTATTCTGGCGGTGGGATTCCCGAAGAAAAGTTGAAATTGTTAAAACATGATTTAGGTTAGGAGTTCAACCCTGAGTTTGGAAGCAGGCAAGAGGAGTGGTTATACCGAAACGAAATCAGCCAGATTATGGAGTCGCCAAAGCATGGAAGGTGATTATGTTGTTATAATGTCTGCAAAAAGATGTGGAAAAGGTGGTGGCAGGCAACACAATAGCAGATTAGTGTGAACGAGGGGGCTACTTCAGGACAGACAGTTTGCATGTAAAACGAGATGATCGGTGATAGATGCAGTTGGAAGGTTGATGAAGAGAGTAGATGGGGCTTGGGAGAGGGGGAATACCGCAGCGGTTTTGTTGATGGATGTTAGAGGAGCCTTTCCACATGTGGTAAAGGGGAATTTGATAAAAAGAATGGAAGAGATGGGATTTGAAGCCGATCAGGTGAGATAGGTGAAAATTTTTATGGAAGACAGAAAAGTGATTATGTCGATGGATGGAAAGGAAGGGGATAGCATGGATGTGGAAACAGGGATACCTCAGGGGTCGCCAGGATCTCCGGTACATTTCGTTAGATACCTTTCAGGGTTGTTAGGCGAAGTCAAAAATGAAGAAGCAGAGTGCAATAGTTAGGGCATATCATTCACCGATGATATGGCATGGGTGGCACAGGGTGTGGATGTGGGGGAATGCTCCCAAAGACTGGAGAGATACGCTGTGGGAGCACAGAAATGTGTGAAGGAAAATGCCTGTAAATTTGACATGGAAAAAACCGAAGTGATGTTGTTTACTGGAAAGAGGAGGAATAAGGAACTAAAGATGAAGGCCGAGATAAGTGTTGGAAAACATGAGCTTCGATGAAATAAAGAAACAACAAGATGATATGGGGTATGGCTAGATGAGATGCTTACTCTGAAAGATCATTCGAAGAAACGTTGGCAAAAGTCAGGAAAGTGCAGAATAGGGTGAGGCTCTTAATGAATAATAAAAGACTAAGCCCTGGAGCATGTCAAAGAATCCAAGTTGCACCAGTTCAGGCAGTGGCATTATATGGGGCTGAATTGTAGTGGCGAGAACAAAATGATAGGGCACAGGATGTGCCAAAGTTGTTAAATCAGCAAGGCAGAAGGGTAACTGGATGCTTGTGGACGACGCCTCAGGATGTCTTAATGGATGATGCAGGTTTGAGACCGGCAGAACCTTTGCTTGATAACCTGGTTAGCCAGTATAAGTTGAGGCAACTGAATATGCCCAATGCGATTGGCAGAGGGAGAATGATAGCATTGGAAGGAAATATTGTTCGACGGGTGGAGGGGATTGGGTAAGTTAATCCCAGGGGAGTATCTCAAAAGGAGCAGTTATGAGAGGACGACAATACCAGAAAAGAAAAAGATCCTGAAAGGTGAAGTCATTATTTTGGAAGAAAAACAGCTTTGAGAAAGCCGAGGAAAGAGAAAGAAGGGCTTGTTTGTTGGACGGATGGAGCAAGAAAAGATGATGAGTCGGTAGGGTGTGTGGCGGTATGGAACGAAGTAAAGTGGAATAAGAGGAGGGTACACCTAGGTCGGCAGAAGAAAGCGTTCGATGCAGAAATGTATGCAATGTCGGAAGCAGTGAAAATTGCGGATGAGATTTGCAGAGAAAATGAAGTGAGGAGAGTGATGGTTTTTACAGATTCCAAAGCTACTTTACGAAGCATAAAATATGATATGCCGGGGCCAGGTCAGGCATTGGCTCTGAGGATGATGAATTGGGAAAGTGAGTTATTGGAGAAAAATATCCAAGTGGAGTACCAGTGGGTACCTGTGTATAAGGGTGTGGAAGGCAATGAAAAAGCGGACCAACAAGTAACAATAGCGGCGTATAAGTGTATGGGAAAGAATACTGAGATACAAAACCCGCTGAAACATTTCGATTATATAACCTTTTTCCATCCAAGTCGGAAGTTGACTGAGTTAAAGTAGGAGGAGAGTACGAAAAAGATAGAAGATATGGGAAAGATATAGAAGCATAGTTACCAGTATGATTTGTTTAAGAGGGGGTGTAAATGAGCAGTGATGACATTGTGGAAGTCCATTGCGTTGAAGTTTAATCAGCTTAAGTCAGGACATGCACTGATAGCAAAATACCTATGAAGGATCAGAAAAAGAAGAGATATGAAGTGCTGGTGGTGAGTGCACAAATATCAGATGAGAGATCACTTGTTTATATGGTGTAAAAGATGGAAACGAGAGCAGAAGCGGCAATTGGTTGACAGGCAAGAGGGGGATGATGGTTACGAAGGAGTTGAAAAAGTGATGGGCAAGCCGAAGATTAGTTTGCCAATGTCTCTTGTATTTGCAAAAGAAAAGTCTACGCAGGCTCTGTGAGATATTCTTTGTCATACAGATGTCGGCAGAAATAGTGGAGTGGTGGAGGAGGTGGAGAACTCAGATCATGAGGAGTCAAGTGATGGGGGGGTGTAAAAAGTTGATGTTGTTTTTTGGTGGTTTTTCTTTTGGTTTCGGGAAAGAGGACTCGTGACTTTGCTTTTGTTTCTTTATGTTACAGAGGAAGTGGGGAGGATATGTGTACGGGATATGCCATGGCTGCCAGTGGCCAAATGAGATATGATTACAAACAAACAAACTTCACGATTACACCAGATTACAATGATATCTTTCTACACCGATTACTCCCGCTGATACCCGACCCTAATTACCTGTCATTCCAGTGGTATATGCCTTCTAGTTGTGATATCCTCGAGCATCCATCAGGTAGAATCAAAAGGACATTGGTTATCTTGTTAAGTAAGATCCGCGATTAAATAGCAGCTAAGAGGATGGTATTCCATCCAGTCACTATAGCACCCCATTCAGTGTTCCTAAGTGGCTAGGCAGGCCCGCCTGAATGAAGTCTGGCCTCTGCTAATGCAGGCTTTTTGCGGTGTAACCATTTCAAATTGAGGCCGGGCCGCTTAGGAACATGGACCCCAGCAACCAATAAGTTAAAATAATTTTGCCCGAAGAGGATCCAGGCCGCAAATTTTCGAAGGCTTTCGGCTAGCCTATCAGTATAGGAGGTTACACTAAGATACGGCTCAGATCAGGGCACGAGCCTAACATGTCACTCATAGGCCGACCTCCGGCCTAGGAACCCGAAATTGATCATTCTCTCATCCACTCTGATTAGGTATAGTAGTTCTACAATGTGTTCCTGGGTATTCATCAACTGGTTTTCCCTTCCTATCACTAAAATGAAACGGGGTATCATCAAACCAATTAACCGACCTCCGATTGGTCGACATCAACACGACCAATACTCCATGAAATAAGCTTTAATGTTCCATTTGCACCACAAAGAGATAGATATTCCCCTTGACTGCCTCACGTCAACATCCCTGAGACGGCTTCAACCGGCAAACGCCTTCACATTTGGCGATAACACCACACTAAACTACACCAACACTGGTGACATCAACGGCAGAGTAGGAGGCAACAAGTACAGAGGGATTTGCAGTGGTGAGAGTGTTATGATGGTGCGTTAATGGGGGGTAGAGTAATTGGTGCTTCCGCTGGTGTTTGCTTCCTTTAGTCAGTGGCTTTGGAGTGCTGAGTGTCTTTACCGATTTTAGTATATCTTGATGGGGAAAGCCACGAAAATACGCAGAGGACAAGTGTGGAGAAATTTAAAATGTACGAGGCAGAAAAGGCACAAGGTAGAAAGGCACGAGGTAGAAAAGACACGAGGGAGAAAAGGCACGAGGGAGTAAAGGCAAGGAGAAAAAGATACCGGAGAGAAAAGGCATCCGGAGAAATGGCAGAGGGAGAGGCACGGAAAAAAAAGCACCCTTAGAAAGGCATTGCGTAGGCATATTTCAGTGCCACTTCCACGGTGCTTTTACTGCCATACAAAAGAATCCCTCACCCCATTCTTTCAAATAAATGCCATTTATTTGAATAATAAAAAGAGGCATTATTCTTACCTTTCCAGTGCCATTAAAGAAGCACATTTCTAACTTCCTTAGAGTTATACCACCTACATAGTCCTATCTGTGTGCTCACATTGTGGGAGAGCACTAGTCAAAAGATGGTAATAACTACTTAAGTGCTGCTCCTAAATCGAACCTAACACTCCCAAGTTATATTCGTTGCATCACTCGTTTCTTGTTCCCAAATCACTCTGCATCACTTGCCAAGTATTTCCTTGGCTATGTGACGAGTGTAAAAGGGAAGAAGTCTATTGAAATATCTAAGGGAGAATCTGTCTTTACATACACGAGTTTGGAGCTCGGTTGAAGTCTATGGAAGTCCATAAATTGGAAGTACCAGTGGCGAGTGAAAGCTTGTGTATCTCTACGATATGAGTCCGCAGCTTGTGAGTAAATTCGCTGACTTCTAGCGTATAGGCGACTTATTTCCAAACCATATGGTAACAGACTATTTTGAATCTCGTCAGTATTCTTTCTATCTACGAGAAGTGACTCTCGATATGTACAGAGATCCCGTGCCCTAGCACAAAGCCTTGTGCTCTATGATGATGCCTTGTGTCCTACCGGCATGCCCTGTGCTTATGGGAATGCCTTACAGTAACAGAGTATGACATATATTCTGACTCCGAATGGAGGCCAAACGATGTTCGGTCCGTGGATGTATGGATATCCGGAGGACTGTAACTATATCTGGGTTTAAGGGGTGTAGACAGGCATCAAGTTACTTTACAGTATATTAGCAGACTATGTATAAGGCTTTGGTGCTTTATACTGCCATAGTTTGTTGGTTTGCCGCTTGACATTGTGGCATAGCTAATTAGGCGGTACTGTGTTTGGTCCAGCGGAGAATCAGAACACGTCAGGAAACTGCCGGAACATAGACACAGATGGCTCATATTGGGTGAAGAGATGGCAAAGTAGCTGCAAAGTTAACTAAACGATGTTGAGGGATGGAATAGAAGTGCGGAATTTTGGTGGAGGCGTGGAACTGGGAGTTGTTAGTATTTCGGCGTGCGGGACAAACCGTGGTTGTCCATGTACTACGTGCCATGGTGCACTGTGCCGCAATCACGAGGTAGAATGTTTAGTGACGCTGTCACAATGAGATTTCAAAGAAATCTACGTGCATTACTAGATAATATTCGGGACATGGATGATACACAAACACAAGCCTACGGGTTCAATGTCTGGATTTCCTGCCTGTTCAACTCTCAGTGACAAGTATTAGTTAATTACATAAACAAACCTTTGTAGCCGTAGAGATCATGAGAAAAATAACTAGCCGTAAGTTATCATTCACAAAAAATACCAGTCCTGCATCTTCCTTCCCACCATCAGCAATTGCACAAACTGTTATTAGAATGATGTGTGAGGCCCCACGCCGGATACGCGGGCTATGTGGTGGCCAATTAATTCTATCTTGATGCACATATCGAATGCGGCTGATAGTAAGCAACATTGTCAATTCTGGGCATCTTTTAGCGTCCAGTTCCCATTTCCGGCAGTTGTTGCGGTTGGCCATGTATCTCACGTGGCATATCTTGAAATTGACCGTAGAGAGGTGTCGACGATGTATGTGACGTGGTATACCGGCTGCTGGGCGAGGAGGTTTCAGCCATGACTGGTCCCAGCGCAGGTACGTGAGTCGGCGGACTCGGTCGGCGGAGCATATACGAAAGCCCGACAGCGGCGGCGACGAGTATAACTAGACCCCCTATAACCGAGCCAGTAATTGTACCTGCTTTCAGACACCTCGGTTCTCCAGTGGTGGTGACGGTGATAGTTTCTGCCAAGACTCTCGTGGGGGAGCTGAAAAATGTCATCGATAGTGAAACTGCTCCAGGATATGTCTCACAAACAAAAACACTGTAACCACTGTGGGTATAACGCCGGCAGTATGGTCTGGAAGAGTTGTTACTACTCAATCATGGTTAGTCTATGTTATAAGGTGGTAGTCATTACCGACCATAATCTTGTTCGCGGGTCGAAGAAGCATGTGCTGCTGTTGGGGCACAAAGCAGAAACTTCGAAGGAATTGAGACACTCGGTGAAGGCGTTGCAAAAACCATCGTTGTCACAGCACCCTAAGACAGAGTTTTTTGACAAGGGAGAACAAATCGTCGTAACCGAACCGCGGCAGGTGACAGAACTACCTTGTTGAAGATGTTAGGCTAAAGTTTAAACTGAGGAGGGAGCATCAGAGATTCCCTACTTGTGAGGCCATTTATATAACCACAAATAGTACTGGTGGCCGAAACTTGGCGTCGCAGAAGGTCGTAAGGTTCTCTTTCACCAACTGCCGGCAGAGGCTTAGGAGTCGGGTTAGAATTCCAGCCTAGTGAAGGGCTTGGTGCTGTTGATGGAGCACTATCCCACGGCACAGCAGAGGTAAGTGAAATGGCGCAAAACAATACAGAGAGCGAAAATGCAATGACTCTCATCGCGATGGTGATTGCTATGGGTACGGAATTCATGGGGCAAGTAACTGAATTTTGCGATGGAAATGGTGGGTTAAGTATTAGAATGCCCCAATTGTATTCTGCAACACTGATTTCAGCCGCACTTAGTCGGTAGTTCTACAGAGCGGTGAGATCCATTGGAGTATGATATCGCGTGGGTCCAAATATCCCGCTCAATCGAGTCGTATATTCGTGATGCAACCCTCTCACCTTCTGGGGGGCAGTGTTGCACTGCCTTCAAGGCTGTTAGAAATCGCCATCAACTTGCACTTGCAACATATTTCTTCTTTTATGTGGCGCGTGATTAGAGGCTCTCCTCTTTCTCGGCACGCGGTTACCAGTTCCGGTACGGTTAGTTTGAGACGACTTGTCTCTGGAGCCGGTGCACGCAGATTAGGGCATCTGCACCGATGGGTGATTCGGCAAGTCAAGCCAGACGCGATAATTTGCTAGCATACCTTGATGAAATTTGACTGTGTTTTGGGGAGCTCACAGTGTAATGAGCAATACTGCTCGGCCAGTATTGCGTCTAGGCCACTACATACGAGAGCTCCTATTGATTGAGCTATATGGATACTAGTATTCCCGGTTGTTGCAGTGAATCGGGGCATTGCTGCTTGTTCGCGTTTCATATCTTTCTTGGCGCATACGTAAACCTGTAGTTCGGATTCCGACAATGGGGTAGCCAATCGACCTCTACATTGGGTGAAACCAAAATTGCAGAGAGACTACTGCGTAGTCTCATAACAATGAATCGTTATGACATCCATCTCCGCGCGGCTGGATAACACGTCTTTTTGTTTTGTTTTATTCATACTGTATTCACTCTTCCTAGCGTACGACAGAGCCAAATTCCCCTCCGCCTCCGGGCGAGCCGGTCAAGGTGGCAGAGATGATAACACGTCTTCGGTTTTAGGCAACAGCAAGTGGACTTGGCACCCGTGGTTCCAGAGCTCTTCCTTGCGGTGTTGGCAGTCCGAGCTCCCTTGATGTGGTTCTCTCCGCAGCCGGCGACAGCTGTACAATCCCGGAGACACTTTGTAATCGCCGGCGATGTGGATATGGTCTCTCGGAGAGAATGAAGCACTTGAACAGTTTTGTAAAGAATCGATGAAAAAGATAAACTAGCTGAGAGCAGAAACTAGGACCCTTTCCATACTAAACAGATGCACTACTGCGCCACTGGCCCTTAATGAATGTGAATTGACATATTCCAACATTTTGATACATAGTTATGTGTTTCTGATAGCAGAGGACATATGGAGAAAAAGCGATGGCTCGAAGTTCCATGTTGGGATAATACAGACCTTGCGCATCGGAATCTTTCGGTACCACCATATCAATTGTATAGACTTTGGCGGTGGAGCTGTGAGCGTTGATGGGATTGGATTACTGGTCAATTTTTCAAGTTTCATTAATTCAACCTGTTAGGAATCGTCTTGGCTTAGAGTGCAACTACTAGGGTATAAATTCAACGGAAGTTGCTTACAAGTTGCCCAATTTATACCATCAACATTCTCCATTAAACTTCACTATATTATTCATATAAACATACTAGCACTGGTGGCGGCTCTGCCGCCCCCAGAGTGGCAAAGCCGGATGGTGTGGTTGATGGAATCTTCCCCTGAAACTTCTACCACATACCCATAACAACTTCACAAACATTTGTCCAATAAGGACTGGAAGACCCTGGAAGGTTGTAGGTCTCAAAACTCAAGGTCCTATGGTTAAAGTGGTTGTGGATTCTCAGTTTGGAAAACTGTAGTTCACAATCAGACACGGCTTTAAATAGATAGGACAGATAGTTGAGAACCCTCACGTGCTGGATGGTCTGGCCAGATGCACTCTGTACAGAAAAGCAAGCTTCAGGCTGGACCCAATCTTAGTTGCCTGGCAAGACATGATCCAAATGGGTTAGCTGTTGGCTGGTTGGAAATCTTCGACAAAAGTGCAAATTGACTATAGGCTACACTACACACACACAGAGAGCTCCTAGCAAGCTTCCTTTGGACTCCTGCGCAACACACAGTGTATTGTGATCAATAGTCGATTCATCGAAATGTGCGTGTAGGCCTATAGAACTCTTTACGGCTGCCAGTCGGAGGTGAACTAATATCTGTTGTTACAGTCTGCAGTTTTCATTGTTATACCTGTATAATACACACTATCGCTGTGAGTCTGCATGAGCGGCCCTTCGCAATTGAAATCCTACTCTAAAGCCTGCTTGAAAGCGTGTGTTAGGGGTTCTCCCCTGATAGCGGTATTGATACATGATTGATGCATAAGCAAGTACACATGACCATACGGGTTAACGGAGCAAAACACCTTCTTGCGAAAGCACTCATGTTGGTCGACCAGATAATCCTTAGCGGGATTTTATCTGAGCCGCGTATAACGTTTGCGATAAGACAGTTCTAATCGTGCAGATTCGCAAGATGATGCAATCATGTCGCAATTGCCAGGATGTGAAATAATCATCAGTGGTGTGCATGATTAAACGTAATATCTACCATCTTTCGATAAGGGTGATAACGCAGCCTACTTGCGATAAGCAATGTGGGGGCGCAGCACGCGATATGCAATATGCAATTACGTGGGATCGTCGCACCCTTGTCTCTATGTTAGACTGAGGGATTAATGCACGCAACCCCCGGATGAGTAAGTCCTCATCCTAAGCATGCAGTGCGTGAGGGATTATTGACATTGGCGATAAGGCCAGGAGCGATATTAAGATCGCAACCCGATAGGGTGTCTTAATCTACGTTGGCAGAGTATCGGTTGGTCGCCGACGTAAATCTCTGAAGCAAAGCCGATTAGCTGTATGGTGAGGGATTAATAACCTTGAGTTATTAAAATTTGCGATAAAGCACTGATAGTCTAAGTGACGTCAGATGTTCCAACTACTGAATGAATGATAAGCAAGATGTCTAAGTTGAAGTAATAAGTTGGCATTAGGAGTGTGTTTGATATCACGTCATGATGATGGCCTGATACGAGGAGCGTACTGCTGTGAAACCAGTCATGCGTGGACACGATAACCAAAGGGAACTCATGGCGGCGAAAACGGGATTTATCCCGAGATACGCTATCAAGCAAAGCTCAGTGGTCTAGTCGTTAGTAGCGGCCAAACTTGAGCCAGCGAAAAGGCTATAAAATACTCAGGTCGTCCCCGACGATAGAGGGAAGAAGCTCTAGCAGCGAACAGTCAGAAATACCTACCAGCGAAAGAAGACCTTTACTTATTATTGAGTTTTTATGATACCTATACGTATCTATAAATATATTAGCATTTGTACAGCAGCACCATACCATTAAGTATTCCTACTCTCGGCTAATGACTATAACTTTCGAAACCGACTCCGACGTTATTGTATACGCTCTTGAGAAGGTTGTATCCTTTGCCAGAGAAAACCAATATCTCTTTGTGGCAAATTGCGCTTGGTGGATAGCCGGCATTATCAGATTGGAACAAGGATCGATAATTCATATCGATAATCTTAGGGAGCGCGGACATTCAGCATCTTTAGTGGGATCGATTAAGACGATAAAACTTGATAGGAGTAATGCGGTTACGATTGAGAGGCCGGTAGCTTCTATACTCCCGCGACAGTTGGATAATCAATGAAGCCTACGAATTAGGAGCATTAGGCAACAAAATAAAGTTAATCCTTTGCTTCAAACGAAAAACCAACTTAAGAAGGCCCGGACAGCAAAACGCCTTCTTGAAGAAAAGGAGAATCAACAAATCAAAAAGAATCAGATATTACGGGAAATACGAGCTACGCACTTTGTTAAGGAATAGGATCTACGGCAGTGGACCTTAGTGAATAAGAAGTATCAAGGGATACTTAAGGATAAGAAGTTACTTAGAGAATACACCCCCGTAACAGCATACTTGACAGCCTGTTGGATATCCTGCTTGAGAGAGCCATACATTGAGCAGAGTAGAGTTTTCCAAGGGAAGCTTTTGGCCGATGGCAAACTCTGAGTTTCTGGAAGCTATGGCTATGAGAACATGCAAACTCTGTGGAAGCTTTAATGCAAATGATGAGGAAGCCAACCTACTTGTCTAAGTGCTACTGGTACTGTGATCACCATCACTGACACCATCACCGTCATCACCATCACTGACACCATCACCATCATCACCATCACCATCATCACCATCGCCATCATCACCATCGCCATCATCACCATCCCCATCATCACCATCACCATCATCAACATTTTCCATCATCACCATCACCATCATCAATATTTGCCATCATCACCATCACTCTCATCACCATCGCCGTCATCACCATCGCCATCATCACCATAGCAATCATCACCATTGCTATCATTCCCAACAGCCCTAGAATGAATTCGCACCTATATGCCCACAAATTCCAATCAGTGGGAAACAGGAAGCAGATTCCACTGGATAATCTTAGTCGGAAATTAGCTCCCGCCAAGTTCCAATTGTCTACCTTTCCTGCAGAATGGCAGGCTGCAATTGTCAACATCATAACCATGAGGTATCATGAGATCTCACCGCGATGGCCAAGCTAAAAATAACGTTCAGACTATGATATTGAACGAATTTATGATTTCAGCCGCCACCTTCCGCCACCTGCCTGCCTCCTCAGTCCTGTTGTTACCTGCCATCCGCCTCCTGGTTCCTGGCACCTGCAACGATGCCAGTCTCTGGATCAAGCACCCAGGACCATACATGGGAGCATATAGTCAACTGAGATTGGGGGTGTCGTGCCTCTGGAGAGAGTAATAGAGAGTGTGCTCGGGAGTGGACTTGAGAGCATCTTCGGAGATTACTTGGGAGCATATAGTCATGCAGGATGGGAGTGTGGCATCGAGTGCAATTGGAAGTGTATTTGAGTGTATACTTGGGAGTGTACTTCAGAGCCTTTGGAGAGCTTACTTGGAAGCGTATAGTTAAGCAGGCTGGGAGTGTCATCAAGTGCACATGGGAGGGTACTTGAGAGTGTGCTTCAGAGTGTGCTTGAGAGCCGCTTCAGAGCTTACTTCGGAGAGTGCAATGAAGTGCATTGGACAATTGCGTTGAATGCAGTATGAAGAATTGTATTGAGCGCACATAATCGAACACATATCATAGTAAGCTAGTCAACATGCAGGTCCAGTGGACTTCATAGTGCCACCATGCAAATAGGTAATGGATTACTGTCTGAGAAACAGCTTCTCTCGGAGTTATGTATCGCATAAGATAATTTTTCCCACCCTATTACTTGCAGCTGAGTTGATAAATTCTCAACTATCAGTTTACCTCCGATCATGATGTAATGTATATATCCCTTGTACCTACTTTGATCGTTTTTCACCTCCACATCTCAGAATTACCATATGACCAAAGTTGAAAGAGTGGCTGTACAAAAACACACGAAAATTGCCCCCAGATACCAAAAATCGAGTATTTTTCATAATTGTGCAATCAATTTCGAAGACATGCTCAACTTGGGACTGCAGGGTGCAAGAGCATTGAATTCTGATCATTTCATGTAAACATTATATTCTGATCAGAGTTGAACTCAAATACTTAATTGGGAGTGGATATTTGAGGATACTTGATGGGGTATGCCAAGCCATCGAAATGATTCAAGCTGTGGGTTGTCAGCCAATAAAAATCCTTCTTTGAGGTACGTACCACAAGTCAACCAATGAGAATGCTTCGAGCCGACAAAGCATGTGTATATATATTAGATGACATGTGTCTTTTTCGATTCTTATTGGCTAGAATTCTGCGGCTGAGTGGCTGAGTGGCTGATAGTGGCAAGTATAAACCACAAGAACTCAAATTAAAAACGACCCACTAATTTAAGTCTGCAAGTTGCATTCTGACAACAAAGTGTGATATACATGAAATGTGTATAACTCTACCTGCTTTCACATCCCAGGTTGACATTCATGATATTTTGAATATTGGGTGAGTAGTTGTGGATTAATACCTTTATTGTAATGTTTTTTTACAGTAGTATGAGGAGAATTTGCAATGGAGTAAATTGGCAACTTGGAAGTGAAATAGGACCTATTTATGAATGTTTCATCCCTAGAACATGTTGTGATCAGAGCAAAACTTGGTGACATCATTGGATTTCAAATAATTCAAATAGGTGAACAGAAAGCTTCTTTTCGGCTGACAATAATTCCTCTGGCCATAGAAAGAGTACCAACTTACAGAGACTTGGAGTGATATACTAGTGGGCTTGGCCGCTTGGGATCTGTAAAGTGGATATACTGTAGAAGTTGGAGTTGAGTGTACACAGGGTGGTGGAAAAATTCATATTGTATTTCTACTGGAAAAAATAACCTTACGCGATGTGTATCTCAAAGAGAAGCTGTGTTTCAGTTGGTAGTTCATAGCATATTTGACGCATGGCACTATGAAGTACTATGGACCTATATGTTGACTACATTACTATGATATGTATGTGATTTTGTGCACTGGATAGTATGCATCATGCTATATACAACAAACTTAAAGCAAGTTGCCAGATGCACTTTATTGCATGCTCCTAAGTACACTTTGAAGTACACTCTGAAGTACACTCTCAATTGCTCTCAATGGCCACTTTCAGCTTGCTTGACTTACGCTCTCAAGTAAGCTCTCAAGACACTCCCAAGTATACTCCAAGTACATCCTCAAGTACACTCCCAGTCTGCTTGACTATATCCTTCCAAGTAAGCTTTCAAGACATTCCCAAATACACTCTGAGTACACTCCCAAGTACACCTCCGGGTATGTTCTCAACTACACTCCCATGCACTGTTGTTTCCAGGACACTCCCAATTGTACTCGATGGCACACTCCCAGAGTGCTTGACTGTATGCTTTCAATTACACTCTTATGATGCTCTCAAGTACACTCCCCATTACACAAGATGGTACATTCCCAGCCTACTTGGCTCTACGCTCCCAAGTACACTCTCAACAGAAAAGGCACTTCCAATCTCACTTGACGATATGATCCCTTGTATGCTCCTGCATGCTCAATTCAGAGACTTTCTGAGTTGCAGATGTCAGACACCAGGAGTCATAGAGTATGGCATAAAGTATTTGGTGGATGCCTCATGGCATGTGGCGGGTGGTTGGTGGCAGCCGGCATATGTTGGCTGAAGTCATCATGTATATCGATATAGTAGTTTGAACCATATCTATAGTGTGCCCACCATGACAAGATTTCATGATACCTCAAGGTCATGGTGTTGACAATTGCAGTCTTAGATTCTGCAGGAAAGGTAGACAATTGGATCTCAGGGAGAGCAGATCTCTAACTTAGTTTTCTCAGCAGAATTTGCAGGAAGTTTCCTCATCGATTTTGGGCTTATGCATACACATCCGGTCTGGGGCTCATGGTGATGATGGATATGGTGATGATGGTGATGGTGATAGTGATAATGGTGATGGTGATGGTGATGATGGTGATCGTGAATATGATAATGGTGATGATAGTGATGGTGATGGTACCGAAAGCACTTAGTAAAGTAGATTGGCTACGTCAATGTCAAAGTCAAAGCATCAACAGACTTAGAGCCTGTTAGCCAAAGTATCCAGTAACTCAGAGTTCTCCATTGGCCAATGTATCCCATGGAAAACTCTACTCCTCCCGATGCAACACTCTCAAGAAAGCTTTCAAGCAGGCTTTTGAAGAGGCTTTCAAGCAGGCTGTTAAGCAGGCTCTCAAGTGGACTCTCAGCGATATTGTACAGTACTGGTACAGCACAGAAGACTGGTATAGGTCTATCTCCAGCCACTAGCCGTATATGGTTCCATAGGCCCACACGCACATCGCTATGAATCGACTATACATGACTATAAGCTGTGTGTCACACAGGGGTTCATGGGAAGCTTGCTATGAGCTGCACTGGTGCAGGTGTGCAGGTAGCGCAGTCTATAGTCGATTTGCACTTTTGCTAATGATATCTGGAAGTGTGCCCAACTTTTGGTACCCTCCAAGCACTTGAAAGCCAGGGGCAAGGTATACCTGGGAGTTGAGCTGGAGATGATCTATCTGGGTACCTCCAAAGGGCGGCGAAGCCGCCACCGTAACTTGTATTATATTAGCGTACTACCTGTTTATTTCACCTGGTACGAAAATAATACGTTTTTCTCGGCTAATTTTGAAAGTTTTAGTCTTTCTTTGATAATGAGATCCGCATACTTACCAGTTGATTTGCACGTTATAGAAAACCCAGGTCGAAGGAAGCCATCAGCAATTACCCGTTGTTTAATGTTGTGAAATCATGTGTATAGCGGCAGAATGCTTTAGGTATTTGTAGCGGCAGTAGGGATGCAAGCGAGCAACCGCGATGATGCAAACTGGACGCGGCTGATAGCTTGTTGGTAGGTGGTAAAGTGGGCTGCAGGAGGGAATAGGGAGAATATGGTGTATGGAGGCGGTTGAAGAGCGCTGGAAGGACAGTAGCGGCAATGGGCGAACCTACTGAGAGGAGATTTCAGAACTTGAAATTATTTTAGTAGCGGTCTTCATACGAACAATAATATTAATAAGAGGTTGCAGTGATACTTGATGCTCATGGAAGACCCCGAACTGACACTGACACAAAAAACCACCCGGACAGGTACCCCACGGCGACCGCTAACGTCTGAAGCATGGTGCTCAGTACAGTAGTATATGTTGCATATATGAATCGCCTTCCGTACGTACGGCATATGGGCTTCTGCTGGGCTGATGGGGATCATGATCTCATGATGATGATGGTCGTTCCAGACTCAGCTAGAGATGCCAGCTGAGTGCGCATATATGCGCACAAGGCATACTCTACGTGCCGTATATAAGATCACACAAACACCCGTAGTTTAGAATACACAGGCTTCTCTAGCATTCAGTATTTCAACAGTATATATCATTGTACCTTTATGAGAAAATGTGACCGAGCTTTTCGGAAAGGTAAGGGGCCTGTGGGCACATCTATACTCCCACAAGAATAAATAGGGTAGAGTGAAAATGGAGTGTGTACTTAGCAGAAAACGTATGCTGTGTGGGAGGGAGAAGATAGATAAACCGCTTATCGCCTGCACCTAGTGGCTTTGCGAAAGGAAGATCATATGACAAAGCCTGTATATGACATTTTCATGTAGAGATTGCTGAAATAAGCCAACTCCACACCATAACTCGTGGTTGAATTATCTGCTTTTATGCCCGGTAATCCGACCGGTAATTGCAGGATAATACCGCGCTTGGTAGGATAACCCTCTGATGCTGGGGGACGAGCTTTTCCCTCGCATATATCTGGTATTTGTGCAAGTTCATGAATTTTAAATAGAAGTATTACATTCTATTTATACATTCTATTCCGGTCCATGTCTGTGCCAATCTCATCCTCCAATCACTTAAGCGAATCCTAGCCGCTCCCGCCATGCTTCCTGCACCCCACTTCAGTTCCTCAAATAGGTGTGTGGCAAAGTGCAGTTCCTGATATAGTGATTGCTATCGCTTCAGGTTGAACAGTGTTGCAGGAAGCCCTAAGGTTCATGGTCGTGACTGTCTCATTAGACTTCACACCATGACTGTCTTTTTAGACTTCACACGATGCTCGCCCTCATGTTCATCATACTTAAGACGCACCTTTGTCCGTCTCTCTTGTACCCACAATCGACTCACTCATTCACATCAACAAACAGCACGGAGTGGCGCGATCTGGAATATCTGGCGGCCTGATTCGATCCATGGTAGCGGGGTCTGATGATATATGGTGGTGCTGTGAGAGTGGTTACAGTTGAAATCAAGAGAGCAGAGAACAATGTAGTTATTTAGGAATGTTGGGCTCAAAGGGGGAAAGACGGTAAAAGTGTTGACTAGGAGGTGGCTTCCTTGGCATCTGGAGCTGAAGGACTGGAGCCAAAGGTTCTCGGGTATGAGACCGGAGGCTTGCGACCCCCATCGGTCGAAGGCTTGCGGGCATGAAACCGGCGCTTTGAAGGCCCCATGCCAATGAGGAGGCCAGCCGCGGTAGCGATACTCGGCACCGCTAGTATTGTGTTTTTTCTTTATAAGCCTTCTTATTTCTCCCCCGTTGTACCATAGACAATTCACCTTCTCCATCTTCTTATTATTCTCAACAAAAGGGGTATCACGGCTTCTTTTGACTCACGTTCCGTGCTTGAGTGAGACATCAATAGTAACAGGTAAGGTTTATCCTACATAACAGCGAGTTATCCTGCAAAATACCAGCCCTCGAGGGGATTACTAGGCATTAAAACCGTTGACTTATATAGTAGGCATCGCGATACTATGCGGTAGATTCTACGGAGTCCGATCAGTCGGAAACTGTGCTTATATATTGCTTTTCACTAATCTCTACGCCAGTCAATGTCGTGAACTTGGAATATACATAGTCATGAAATCTTCTCTCTTAGCATCCTAGTTCAGCACGACACCCGTAGGTAGATAGATAGGAAAATGTGCTAGCATTATTTAACTCCACATTCCACAACCAAAGAATAGACTCCTTGGCTAGTCCTTCGGGGGAGTTGAACTCTAGCAGTAGCCATACCAACATTTAAGAGTAATGGCGATATCACCGAGCTTTACACCCAGTCGTACTGTACTCTTACTAGGATGGACGCAATTGTATGGAAAGAAACTCAGTCGGTGGCAGGTTAAGACAATGCATAACCCCTTCGATATGCCCGGCGGCGGCTAGGCCCCCGCTGCTACCTCCAAAAAGGGCCGCTCGGCACTAGTATCGAAGGTATCCCACGACATTTTCGGAATCCCGGTCTACTTTTTACATCTCCAAAACTTGCAGCTCAAAGCAAGAATGACGAAGTGATGCATATATAACCGGATTCACCCAGATTCAAATCTGCGAAGTTTTTCCCCACCTCGACTATGTTTTCGGAAACCTGAACTTACAAAGAGTAGTACGACCAGATCAGTGCCTCTAATCCTTCTAGAGGTACCATTTGAGCTACGAAAGGTATCTCTCACACCGTGGCTTTGGTTTCTGACTTCCGGTTTGTCGTATGACTAGATAGCCTAAAAACCGACTGATGTGGATAGAGGTGCACGTGACCATTGCTGAGGATGAGTGACATTCCGTGATTGCCATAGGAAAACCTATACCCTTCCCACTCACTAACACGAAGTGTCAAGAAGATTTACTTGTCACTGGATCACCACAAGAATTCTAAACATAAGTATTTTTCGATCTTGGGCAGGGACAGCAAGGTCTCGCTCATCCAACGCTAAGGGAGTCGGAAATGTACCCCTTCATGGCACCGGAAAAGGTACAGAATATTGCCTTTTCTAACACTGCAAATAAAAGGCATTTAAGTGCATGAATTGGCATAGGTTTCATTTGTATGGTAGTAAATGCACTATGGAAATGGGCACTGAAATGAAACTACGCAACGCTTTTCTAAGGGTGTCTTTTCTCCGTGCCTTGTCTCCTTGTGCCTTTTCTTCCCCGTGGCTTTTCTCCGCACCTGTCCTCTATGTCTTTTCCTACCGTTCAACTTCAAGTAATAAAATCAGTGAAGACCCTCATCACTCCAAAGGCGGCGACTAAGATACCAACCACTAGTGGGAGACCGACTCCTCTGCTCGCCTCAACGCACCCAACATCTAAACACTCTCGCCTTGCCGGTTCCCGCCTTGTAAATTATGCCGGCTGCATCCAACTCCGTCGTTGATGTCTCCAGCGTTATAGTCTAGGGTGGTGTGGTAATTGTAGCGGTATCGGCACGGTGGTGGTGAGTTACCATACAGGATGTGCGGGCAGAAGAGGTGGCGAAGGCCTAGGGTGATATAAATGGAAGGAAGGTGAACAGCCTATCGAGAGCAACTAAAATCTACCATTTTGGCAACCCCTCAGTAAGGAAAGGTGTACACACAAAAGGCATAAATAAAGCAACTGCCGGCGGAGTTCTAGGTTTTAAAAATGCACTATTTGAAACAGACAGCAGTAGAAAGTCATGGATTTAGGGGAACCTTTGGTGGGTGCCCAGCATGTTCAAAAGTCACAAGCCGAAGGGCACGCAATCATGGACATTGGGACTTTCCGAAAGGCACAAACGAGTTCCTAGTGCCTTTTTTATCGTTTAACCGCCTTTTCATTTTCATTTGTATGGAAAAGGCACGAAAAGCACTCTTCCGACTCCCTTAGAGAGATCGCGAGTCTTGTCATTATAATCACAGTGAGCCGGACGGGAACTAGGCCCGTGGACTACAACGATGGGGTATAATCCGCGATTGCGTTATATTCCGTCGGCCTCCGGAGCATGCAAATCAACTAACACTCACCAACCGATATTAACAGTCGATCATGCATGATCACTTGCAAATTCAGGATCGCATGCTAGTTTGCCTATCGCCGTATTCCCGGTGAGCAGATATTTGCTATGACCTGGTCGGTCCGCGGGCACTTTCGGGAATCCTGGCCTCATAGAAAACGCTAAAACCCCAATCGCGAGTGTTTTGAATTCCCATGTTTAAGCAGAGACAAGTCTCTACGTGGTAGTGGTTTTTCAAAGTAAACGTTCTACTTGCCAAAGTTTCGATCAGCTGTGTATTTCTACACACAAAGGTTCCACTTTACGTGGTGCCAAGCGGATACCTTGTGTTAGTTTGAAGTTCGTACAAGCCTTAGGGCTGAGACAAACATTCACTTAGTGGGACTTGGCAGCATGAATACCTGCTACTGTGGCCCAGAACACCGCAAGCGACAACAGCGGTGCGGCTAGCGGGGGCCAGACTGTAATCGCACTATAATTAAGCAGCGAAATAAGGATATACGGTAAGGGTGATTTCAATGGCTAATTTCTACTGTAGGTTGATACATATACTCGATTAAAATCACTATGGATGCTTCGAAGGAAAAGAATGCGACCGTAGCAGAGAACCCAACAGCAAGGTGGGAGTAGATTTGACCCCCAAAATGCAACAGATAGCGATTACCAAGCGGAGTAGAAAGTCCACCACTTACGGACCAGAGAATGGGATGCGCGGTGGGTCATTTCGATTGGACGTCACGGTTAATGGCTTGCTCTATACAGAGACCTGACTACTCTTGGCTGCGGCTTATGATCCCGCACTTCAACTTGACAGCATGCCGGGCTACGCACCACCAGATATATGTGCGATCTGATTGCAAGGCTTGGTTCATTGACTCTTTGGAGTGCCTTTCACGAACAATGGAAATAACATTGAGGCTGAGCGTACCCCGCGGTGCAGTGGCGTCCAAATTTATTCAGCTGAAAACCTTACAAATACCTGCCAAGACCTCAGCCCTAATGTATCCCTCTGAGTAATTTCCTGCATAAGGATCTGCAGGCTTAACTGGCTGCGAACAGCATTTAACCGCTATGGCGCTCGCTTCCCCCAATCCCCGCTTTCCATGGCATACCTACCAGGACCCCCGAAACCTGTCACCTGTAGCTCTAGCTGCATTCAACTCATAGGTGAAAATCTATAGGTTCGACTATCCAAGCAGGAAACTCCATCGGGATGCCATAGGTTCGACCTTCTTGTTGTCCAATTCCATCAGCTCCAACGTCAGCTTGCGGTGTAGATCTAGATCGCTATTTCAATCCTGATACTTAACCCGCCCCTCCTCTTTGTCCCTAACATCCCTCCCCCGTTTCCCTTGAATCCTCCTTCACCGGTGCAATGATGGATTTCGTTACGTTCCTCCTCGCCGTGTCGCTCCCCTTCATCTACGCACTACCCTGGGATGGCGCCTCACCAACACCAACACCAACCGTGTGCCCAACCCCGCTGAACCCGACTGCCGCCGCCGCCCATGAACTTCTCCGTCGTCAAAACTCACCGGCGGTTTGCGCCTCGCTCGTCAGCGGGACAATTACCAGCGCCGTCATATGCCCGTCGGAAACGTGTGTGCTAATCCTGAGTCATTCGGTCTTGGGGTGCTGCGATGATGATAGAGATCATTGTACCTACTTCACGGATTGCTTGGACTACTATGGGTCTTCGGTGCTATGTGGGTCAACGAGTTGTTCACCCTCAGAAAGCACGTTGACGTGGTTTGTCGCTCCCCCTTCTCTCCAATCCTGCCACATCCTCGCCTCCTCCTCTCCCGTTCAATCCCGTCGGTTAGTATCCTACGCTAACACCCCCAGCTTCAATTCCTCAATTCCATTCTGCGCACGCTGGACGCACGCCTCGGGGTACAGCCGCTACGAATGTGCGGCCTCTCCCACCGTCCTCTCCCTCGCCACGCCCCTCTTCGCCGCCTCTGTCGGAACCTCCTCTTCCACACCCTCCGCAAACTCCACCGCCACGGAATGCCCCAAGCAAGTTTCCACCGGCGCCATCGCCGGCGGAGTAGTCGGAGGTATCGCGGTTTTGGTGGCGGGGGTTATTGGCGGGTTGTACCTACTAAGACGTGGGGGGAAGAAGGAGGAGGCGGTACAGCCAACAGTGGCGGCGGTACCCGAGCCGAAGCATGGAGAGACGTTTCCGGTACAGCAGGGGCCGAGTGCGCCGCCGTATGGGACTTATCCGCAGCAGCAACAGTATCCGCAGCAGCAGCCGGCTATTGAGTTGAGTTAGACGTGGGGGAAGGAGGGGGGAGACAGGGTAGGGTGATGTATTGATATAATAGTTTAACGAACTTTGTCGTTTTTTTTATCGTTCGCTCAATGTTATTCTCGCACTCCGATTTCTAAGTTTGTATGTTCTAGGTATTTTGCTAGCTAGTAGCTATCGCTTTCGTGAATATCGGCGATCCGAGACGTCAAACCCCGAGAGGGTAACCCTGAACATGCCTAGACGTTGAACAGCTGTGTCAAGCGGAGGGTTTTATTTTTGTACCGCGCATACCGGCCGACAAAGCGAACTATTCCCCCCATCACTCGGCTGTGCGGCATAAGATATCACTCGCAACTGTTTGGGTAAGAGTGTTACGATATGGAAGTTGGGGAAAACCGTGTGCGTGTATTCTATGGTACAGAGAAGAGAGAAGGAGAAAGACTCGAGATATATACAGGAGGCATCAGCCCCTGCAGCCGTGACCGTGTATCAGACCTGTAACATCATGTACATCTGTAACAAGAGTATAAGTTGGAAACCCAGCTCTTAGCATCATGAATAAGTACATCCGTTACGCTTTAATTCGGGTGGTAAAGAGTTTTGGGGGAGTCTTAGATGGTGGTTGCGTTGGCGGTGTAGAGAGCCTCGCACAGGTAAGAGGCTCAAGCGGCAATGCGGGGGTATATATAAAACTACCGGAAACGAGCCTTAGTGTTTTCCAATGAGCTTGTGCACATCTGAGTACTCCTGAATTGCTACGACCATATTTCTCCATTGAAAAATTCCTTCTCAATCCCTGCCTTCTATCGTATGTACTCATTACGGAGATTTAACTGCTCCTCACCGCAACATTACCTATTTATTCACGGGAGAAACGGCTCATAGCTTGCATTTTATATGTGCTACAAAACGATAGTGGGAGTTAAAGTCGGCGATGCGCACGAGAAATATGATATAGGCCTAGACCTTCTCGAGGGCCTCGCCATCTCGAACGGTGCTTTGTCTATTAAAGATGCACAGATTATGGATCTTAAGAACTCTTCCGACAGGCATTATCTAAATAAATGCGGGAGAATTCAGTGACATAAGCGAGGGATGCAATGCTGACTAGGACAGAAAATCCCGGTTTATGGAAATAGCATTTAAGGCAGAAGAAACGTGGTCTGTCAGAGTTCGATTTGGTTTGCTGAAGTGGGATTTAAACCACTCTGGGTTTAGACTCCGCCGCTGCATATTATTTCGTTAACTTCTTATTTCCCCTGTAAGAGTACAGAGAAGAAATACGATGCACCCACATCCAATTCCAGAGCTGTTGCACAGAAGCTGGGTTGTAAACCCTGTATAGCTGTACGCATATAAACAACTTCGTATTCTGTCGTAGGCTACGTGGACATCTCACAACCTAAGGTGCATATTATACCATATAGCTTGGATCAATACTAATCCGCGCTGTTTATAGTTTGTACAACTTGTATATCCAAATTCAATGGTTGCATCGCTACACGCCAAACTGGACACCAGGCAATCAGGGCAAGGTACTCAATTGCCAGTAGCCAATGTATATCAGTATTCCGTCGAAATACGGCTTATTCAAACGCTGTGGGAATAGTAATCAATGATGCGCGTTGCCAATCGCCGCCATCCACAGCGCACGCGCACGGAGGTGTTACCATGAAACGCTGAGAATCTCAGAATGCCAGAACGTATCAGTCAATGGACTAATCAACTAGACTGTATGGAGATTACAGAGTGCGGGGGGAAAAATATGGTTCGACCATCTACTGCGTCAAACGTTTACGGCTGAACCCTACACCAACGAGAACTTCCATTGGATAGAATGTGATTTAGAATCTTAACGCTTAACTCGCCGCTTTCGTATAAGATTCCCTCTGCACTTCCATTCCTTCTCCCTCGTCTTGGAACCTCCACACTATTGCTGCAATGATGAGTTTCATTGCCTTTTTACTCACTGCGTCTTTCTGTCCGATTATATTCACCGAGGCTGTCCTGTGGGATGGTGCTCGGTCAACCACTCACAGCTCTTCACGTGGCTGGAGCCCGAACCCAACTCCAGCCCCGGGTGTGGGTGAGGAAAGTGCACGTCCGAACGACCTTCTGCGGCGACAGGTTGATCCCAACGTTTGTGGTTCATATATAAGTGGCACAGTCAGTAAGAATTCCCATGTCCTAACTACACAGATTTAGCTTCGTCCTAACGATGATACCTCGATCAGCGAGTGGCATATCCTGCCCCACCTCGACTTGCATTCTCATCCAAGCCCACTCTGTCTTAGGGTGCTGCGACGGTGATCAGGATCACTGCGACTACCACACCGACTGCATCGGCTATCACGAGAATCTTGCTCAGTGCACTTCCGGATGCAACCTGACGACCAAAACATTAACATGGTCGGTAATGATCCTCCCTGTGTGATACTCAAGCGACAATAACTCACCATTAAAAAGTACCTCCGACAACCCATACTGTAAACGCTGGACCCACCACAACGGATACAGCTATTACCAATGTGGGACCAAGCCTACAGTTCTGTCTCTAGCGACGCAGCTTTTCACCTCAACGCGTCTGGATTCAACTGCTACGGCTGGAAACGTCTACACTACCGCCGCTAATGCAAGCCCCACGGATCAATGCGAGCAACCGGTTCCGGCTGGTGCTATTGCCGGTGGTATTGTGGGTGGTCTAATTGTTCTTGCTGCCGCTGCCATCGGTCTCATCTACGTGCTCCGGCACACCGGGAAACAGACTGTAGCACCGGCACCGGCACCTTCGCCGCCCGCAGAAGTAAAGCCCAGCGAGTCATATCCAGTTCCGCTAGGACCGATAGCGCCGCCATACGGGTACTATCCTGCTGTTCAGCGGGAGCAGCAGCAGCATGTTGTTGAGCTACACTGATCTATTGGCTGGAAAATCAAAGGGGGTGGGTGGCAACCAGGGTGGATAGAGGGGAAATGAGGTGTTCTATTGCTAGGGGTGTTACAAGAGAGATTAACTCGGAATCGATGACTTATTGTTCAATGCATTGGCTACCTGCTTATTTAGACGCCAATATCGATGCTATCCCCCATTCATTGGTGTAGTCTGAATCATGGTGGATGGTTCGGAATGTCGTGTGAGAATCTATGATTTCACACAACGAGGCGGACCGTTGGGTATAGACGGAATATGGCTGTACGTTTGTTTTTGTTTATTCCAAAGTTTAGTGCTTTCATCCTCCTAGTTAAGTTACTAAGAGGAAACGATACTTCGGTAAAGTGCACGAGAACGATGATGCCGTGAGCCAGAAATGAGCCTTTCGTGCCGTTTCCTCATATAAACGCAAATGTAAAGGCACCGGTTGTATTGTAATAAAGTGATTAAAGATAGTGGAAAAGTGTTTCGTGCCTTTCGCCGGACTGAATATCTTTTTAATGAGCGCCGTTTAGCTTATTTCATTTTGAAAATGCTGCTAGCATAGGTACTTTAGTTCAGTCACTTTCTACCGCCGTGCTTTTCAATTAGTGCGTTTCTGGGCTGTAGTCTACCTTATCCCGGACTACGATTTGTCGGGCGGAGGGATTTTGGACTAGGAGAGGTAAAAATAAGGTTTCACAAATTAAATCTGCACTACTAAGAGGAGCCAGCAATTTAATTGCTGGTAAAATTAGCGAAGTAAAATAATTATAGACAAAGTCACTAAGTGAAGCAAAGCCAGTAATTTTCCTCTATACAAGGCTTTTCATGTCAATACTACACTGTTACTTGAAATGCACTGGATATATCATCTGCAAAGGTGAAAATTTTTGTACGTGCTATAATCAGGGGGAGATAAATGTTGGAAGAAATTAATAAGATATATGGCAGCGAAGCAAAATAAAAATATGTAGAAGTGAAGCAAAGCAAATGGACTTGTAAAAGAAACATATTGAAGTGCAGCAAAGCCAGAAAACTTATAAATTAGATATATGGCAGTGAAGCAAAGCAAATAGGCCTAAAAAAATCGATATGTAGAAGCAAAGCTATTTTTTAATTTTCAAATTTAATTTGCAAACCTTATTTCCACCTGTCCCATTCGTGGGTCTATGAATGGCGGTACCATTAGTGGAACCGCCCTATCCATGGATAGTACTGCCTGTCTATGGACGGGCGGCTACCACGAATGGGTCACAACAGATAACTATCTAATAAGATATAATCTCACCACTCTCACCAAACTGTTAACAGGTAAGTCAGGAGACTTGAATATCCGACAAGTACTCCAGGAGAAGTGGAGAACCATTATCATGTGTCGATTCAGTGATACACAAGATTATAAGTTTATTGATACTGGATTACAGGGTTATCCGAATGATACTAAAGTGGAGAAACCAGAATGAAATCTCCTCTCGATAGATCTAGGCTTCCTTTGGCCGAGCATCAAGTGTCGGTCCTAATATACTTGATCTTTTCTCTCGCGTGTCTATTCCTGCTGTTATCAATTCGATCTTATCAATCTCTTCCGAGTATTTTCTTCCAATTTTGTCATACAAGGTAAAGGAGATAGCTTTGTTAGATTATTTCCTAGCATATTATGAATTAATACTGCTTAATCAGGAAGTTACTGCAAGCGGACGGCTACAATCTGTGGTTACGATATGGGGAGAACCGTGTGCATTGACTATGGTGCGATGATTGTCTAGGTACAGGTCTAAAGATACAAGATGCGTAGGGAAGAGTAAAGTGCGAAGTCTAAAAGAGCAGTTACGAACCTTAGTACTCTACCACCATCCGGCTCATGTACATCTGTAACATCTGTTGTTGCATGTATACTTGCATCGTGAGGCTCAGGTCCGTTTGCTGGCTCATATCAGTACAAACGGGTATAGATATAGATACAGATGTGGATATGCATATAGGAGTCAAGTCTGTATGTGTACGGGCCTTCGGCCCTTGAGAGATCAGTCAAGTCAATCAACATGTCTTTCTAGCATCCAAAGTAACATCTGTTATTGCACAATAAGTCTCAGTCTTTGTATGGCCGGAGATGATGTCTTGTAGGGCCGGAGATGACTGTTGACTCTGATACGGACTGATGGCATTCAACCGTATTTGTACACTCATATATATGTTGTCGTGTGACCCTCTTAGATAGTATACAACCAAGCTTATCTATCTCTCTACTTTGAACGTCTGTTATTGCATGGTAGGTTTCGACCTTCTCATGGCCGGGGATGAGTCTCGTCTGGCTGGAGGTGAGTCTCGTTTGACCGGAGATTGCTGTAGGCCTGAAGGGTCTATACATACATGCGTACGCACTCATTCACACTTGTACTCTCATATATATATGGCCTTGTGGCTCTCTTAGATAATATACAATCAAGCTTCTCTATCATCTCTACTTTGAACACCTGTTGTTACGATATGGAAGTTGGGGAGAACCGTGTGTGTGTATTCTATGGTACAGAGAAGAGAGAAGGAGAAAGACTCGAGATATATACAGGAGCCATCGGCCACTGCAGCAGCACCGTGTATCAGACCTGTAACATATCTCCGGTACATGTACACCTGTAATATCTGTTCTTTTGCTGAAACCGAGTGACCACGCGTGACCGGCAAATCATCCCCTTCTCTTCTCTCTTCACCGTATGCTGAGTGTTATGGTTACGCCCTTTATCTACCTCAATGACTTCCTTTCAGATGATTGAGACTATAAAGCATGTGGTCCTTGCAAGGGACCTATTTAGTAGTGGCAATAACTGAACGGCTACTTCCGAAGTAGTTGGCTAATAGCTGGAAACTCACGGCGGCTGCGCAAGTCTACATTATTTCTGCTCGATTTTCAACAACTACGAGATTCTACAGAGCCAGAACTACCCTATGCATCGGAGAGCTGTCAATTTTGGGATCGAAATTCTCCAGGGCTGCAGTGGAAAACTCTGCCGGAAATTCGTGTTACGGTGCGTGCAACTGCAGCGTGCATCAACGCTCGGCCGTTCACTGCAGTGGGTACTTCTCTCCGTGATGCCCATTTATATTTCTTTAACTTGTCTAGATTTTTAAATGTTGTACAATGGGGTAGTTTTAATAGTGCTCAGTAGCCATCCATATAACGCCGTTGCTGCATAGCTTGACACCTACGGCTTAGAAACACCTGTTCTAATTCCCCAACGGACCAAATAGTTTTGCCACCCGAGGTCTCCAACGGACGAGTAACGTTCCGCCTCAACATCCCCATATATCAAAATCCCGTAGCACGCACCACCGAGAGCTATCAGCATAATCCACCGCTACTAAAGCCTTCAGTCAACGTTTTAACACCCCTGGGGCATGTTATATTTAACAGCTGGGTCGCGGCCCCTTTTGATTTGTCGGGACTGTCTTCTATCTGATCTCGAAGACAATCTTTAAAGCACTCTTCGCTAATCGAGGACGTGTAAGAACTATTGTTATGGCAAGTAGTAGCAATAGGTGATACGGTGGTTCGTCAAACGACTCGAAGGGTGATCAACTAACACCCCAATAAGAAACCCGCCTATCGAGGTGGTAACTATACCTACATTATTCATATAAGGACACGACATGTGTCTTTTTGATTCTGATTGGTCGTAATTCTGTGGCTGAGTGGCTGATTGTGGCAAGTACCTACCACTTAAACTCAGATCCCAAATGACCTGCCCTTTTAATTCTATGAGTTTGGCTCTGATTACAAAGTGTCCTATACAAAATATGTGGATAACTATGTCCTCTCATCTCCAAGTCTTAGATTTATGATATCTCTTATATTGAGTCAGAAATTGTGAATCAACAGTATTTTGGGGCTTTTTTTTACAGCTGCACTATGAATATTAGAGATATAGTAAATTGGAGACCAGGAAGTGAAAGAGGTCCTGTTTATGCATAGTTCATGTATAGAACACTTTGTGATCAGAGCAAAACTCATGGACTTAAATGAACTTGAATTGATTGGAGTTACCCAGCAGAAGGCATCTTCCCAGTTACCAATATGCCTGCTCTGGCCACAGAAACAATAGAGACTCACCCAGACTTGGAGAGATATGCTTGCTGGAAGCTGGCCAAGAGATGACCTAACAAATTTTGAATTCTAGGAGTATGTTAGAGCCATATACATCTGGAAGCATAGGAGCTGCTAAAAATGGCAACTCTGGGTTGGCTGGGCTGGAGATCAATCTGGGCACCTCCAAAGGGCGGCGAAGCCGCCACCGTACCTTGTATGTATAATGGATAGGGAATGGATTCGAAAATTTACTGGGCTATATGGTAACTCTAAAGTAAAGAACCAGAAGTAACGTTGTGAGTCTGCTACATGTCCGAAAGAGCCAACGGCAAGTTCAGCCGACTTTTTTCATACGTTTTGGTCATTCTCATTCGAGATTGGGTTCCGCACTTGTCCCTTTTTCCAACTCTCCGTTTAACTGCACCGTTCCTACTACAACAGGTGTTTGATGTATGACAGTCATGTAATGAGATGTGTTCACACGCGGGTGTTGCGGGCGTGGAAAACTCGTCAATCGTCTAAGTTCTAAAGCGTGAGAATTGAAAAAGAGAAAGCTTAAGTACACGATCTCAAGATAACTATACTGAAAATGGCAACCCATGCAATAGCCAAGCAATCTCATGATGCCGGGCGATGCTCTTGGGCAAAGGCCCAGTATTTCCGTCAACAAGATAATGATGTTTACCGGTATTCCTCGGGAGTTGCGTTGTAACTCAGTAGTTCCTGCTTACATTTGACCTGAGGCTCAACCCAATCTAATCAATCTCATCTACTGTGTAGGTGCAGCACACGTGATCGCATAACATATTAGAAGTAGACGACTTCTATTTCTAACATTTCAACTGCAGAGCTACATCCAGGGAGTATTAAAGTATAATATTTTGATAGTACCAAATTTATCTCCGCTCTTCCTATTCTACTTGTTGCGATGGATGGGAAGTCCTCCAAAATGACGTGTCACCGGGAGGGGGGCAGTGCCGGCATGTGCTATCACAAGGGAAATATAAGGCTGGCGCTTGAATACTTCATTTGGCACGTAATTACATGGCAAATTGATGTGCTACTGAATCAGTTTTACCATGCGTATAGACTTAGCAGACACCTTACAAAATACCTCCGAGCACAACGAAAACAAAATCTGGGAAAGAGACAACTTCAAGAGATGTAACAGCTTTTAAGTAGCTATTCCAACCAGGAAAGCTTTAAGGCTCTGTCGCAATGTTTTCGAATGATTAGATGACGGTGATGCTGACGGTGATGCAAGCAACATGCAGGGTTTTATTCTTGCAGTTTTTTAATTTATTCTGCTGATAGATTTGGTTTTGCATTGACGCATGCTGCAGTCAGAATTAGGCTGGCACCTAAATATTTCCAATATTTAGTGAGCCAGCGTAACTCACAATCTCACTTCCAGACCCCGATTCGAAACAAACAACCACACAACACACCAACTTCGGACCTTCGGATCGATTCCATTTCCTTGTGAAGCTTTACACATCCAATTCCACCACGACCATCGCGACAAGTAACCAACACTCACCCAACCACCGGGGACCAACCTTAATATGCCTACTTTTCCGACTGTAGCGGGGCGACAACGTTCGGGGGTAGCGGCGTCAACTTTAGATACCCAGTATACTACACACAGGAGGAGAACAGCCCAACAGGGGGCCAGGCCGGGACCCTCCGTGTTCACACCGGTACCTGAGGTCACCAATCTCCCCGGAAGGGCCTATTTTGCTTCCAGTACCCATATTCCTCCCCGGAGTAGCGCCCCAAAATGTTTCCGAATAGCGAATGTGCCATCTGATTGGAACGAAGTTAAGCTGCTTAAAGTTCTAAAACAGATCGACCCATTCCTCGAACAAATCCTTCAACTTTCACTCTATCCAGCGTGTTGCGGTCCCACCAAGACAGCATTGCTCAACCTCGGAGCTTGTACCGCATACTTTCAACATCTCAAGTCAAGTGATTACAATTATATCACTTTCGAAGAAACTCTTCTTGTCATCGACAGTCACTTCTTTGACCTGACACCACTTAACACTCCGGAAGAAGAGATTCATGCGGAGTCAGTACCACACAGTCTATTTGCATTTGCTAAGCGCTGATTTCCCGCAGTGTTGTTGCTGTCACTGGCCTTGCAGGCCATGCATTTGGTTCATGGAGGAACCGCTCAACCCATCAGATGTGGCTACGCGATTTTTTGCCCCAAGACGTCAAGAATATTCGAATTATGACGTATGGTTACGATAGCAGTTTGCTTGGACCTGAAAAAAATTCCATGCGAATGTCTGACTACAGAGGAAACTTTATGGAGCAGCTAAAGAACTCTCGCAGGTCAGCTAAGGTAGATATTGCTGAACCCAAACTTGCGACCTGAAGCTGACTCAGTTTGGTGTCAGAGACGACCAATAATATTCTTAGGACACAGCATGGGGGCGATTCTAGTGTTGCAGGTAATTCCGCTTGTCTGAACTACTGTTTCTTCTTCTCACACTGGCAGTTATTAATACAATCACGTCGCAATGATCTTGACAGCTCTATTTTAAAATCGACACATGGAATAATGTTCTTTGGAGCCCCGCATCGTGGCCTTCGAGCCGATGATCTCGAAGACATGGTGGACATTGACAACGGTGGTGGACAGCGACGATATTTTATCATGCAATTGAGAGAGGGCTCCGAGTTTTTGGAAACCCAAACGGAGGATCTCAAAAATGTGTGGAATGATTTCAATGGCAACCTTGTCAGCTTTTTTGAGACAGTGAATACCCCGTCGGTCATTAAGGTGATTACCCAGATTTGTTTCGACTGTGGAGGAAAGTACTAAATACACTAGGTGGCATCTGGAGCATTTAGAAGATTAGGGGAAGAGGTTCAGATGGTTCAGAGATTGTCTGCTCAGTTACATCTCTCAATCGAGAACCGGGTCCCCGTCAACAAAAACCATACTGATATGGTAAAATTTGCTTCTCCCGTGGACCCGACATATCTGTCAGTTGTCACTCACATGAAAGAGTGTATCGGTGCGTGATATATGCGTCAAGGAAATACTATTGAAGCTGATATTATTAAGCTCGATTTTCCCCTCATATGACGAGACTTCAATTCGCGATTAATAATATCCAAATAGACCAGATCATTCGAGTAATGTCTGCTGTTGATCAAGACAAATATGAGTCCAAAATTCCGCTGTTGGATTGCGACGACCCAGAGTTTTACTGGGTCTACAGAAATATGGACTTTGAGCACTGGGAGTTAGCCAGCTCTGGTGAGCTTTGGTTATCTGGGCCGCCTCAGCGCAACCTCCATCAAGTTGCATCGCACGTTCTACGCCAGGCGAAGAAGAACGCCTCTAACTCTCTACGATACGTACTCTACTTTTTTTCCTCTACTGCAGCTAGCGAAAAATCGAGCACTACTATCGTTTTCGTTAGCGCAATCTTGCACCAAATCATCCGCTGCTTATCGCTACCTCAGAGGCATTCAGTAATCGCTGTATTTCTTCGTACTCTTCTCGATACAGTTCTCGGTAAAGATGACATTCGTCAGGAAAGAATATGGAAACCAGAGGAGCTCTCTCCGGGCCAGGTGATCAAAGAACTTTTGAATATTGCTTCTCACAGCGAACATTTAGAAGCTCTAAAGGCAGTTCTAGGACTGGAACAACTTGAAATCCGGGAGCTGTATCTTGTAGTCGCTGAGTTAGGCGAACACTCCGAGATTCAGAAGGGAGAATTCATTGAAGACCTTCGTAGATTATTCCTTCATCTGCAGCAGTCACCGTGGAAAGTTAAGGTTTTACTCACAAGTTACCCACAGGAGGAGTTTCAGGTTTCACTAGAAGGGAGACCGTCTATCGAGTACGATAGGGAACGAAATGGTTTTACTATACTCCCTTGTTTACCATGTATCAAGCTAAGCATCAATGCAGAATGTCTAAATATTCTACGCTTTAATAATACACGCTATGACAAGATCTCGAAAGAACATGAAGGATCGTTCAAATGGCTCTGGACACATGAAAAGTACCTGAATTGGTCATCATCTAACCAATCACGCCTGCTATATATCCAGGGCAAACCCGGGAGTGGAAAAAGCACTCTTACAAAATATTTCAAGGATAACCTCATGAAACGGGAGCTGAATGCCCACCCAGCTACTGCAATTTTGGCGTCTTTCTTTTACAGCTTCAGAGAGGGTGAATCCCAAAAAAGCCACTACAATATGCTTCGGTTAATTCTCTACGACATCTTGAATCAGGACGAGTCCTATTTTTACCATTTCCAAAAAGAACATCGAGAGTACCGCAAGTTGGAACAGCAGCGTTATAACGATCTTCCTGCATGGCATTATGAGGCTTTAAAGAGGGTTCTGCTCTCGATAGGTGATCACCCAAGGGTGGGAAGACTGTACCTGTACCTTGTCGTCGATGCAGTGGATGAATCGAGCGACAAAGACAGGTGCAATATTCTTCGATTACTATTCCAATTGTGTGCCAAGGCCAGGTGCATTATCAAAGTGTTCGTTGCAAGCCGACCGGTTGTGGAACTTGACCATCAGATGGCACGCTTCCAGAAAAGTGGGGTCATCAGGATGCAAGATATGAACGTGTCAGACATACGCAGCTTTGTAGATTCGTTCCTGCCCGAAATGGATTTACCCAGCCATATTCATGAACAAGCGACCGAGTACATCGTTGCGCACGCCCAGGGAGTGTTTCTATGGGTACGTTTGGTCAGAGAGAAATTAATCAAGTACGCTACGAAGGGTTACAACAACGTCAGAATCTTTAACTTCTTGAAAAGTCTTCCAAGAGAGTTGGAGGGACTTTACGAGCTTATACTTCAGGATTTGTGCCGGCCTAATGACGAAGAGGATGACGAAGAGGATGACGACGATATAGCAGATGGATTTAGAATGTTTCAATATGTTTTATTCACTCGACGTCCTTTAAGAATCTCGGGGCTTCAACATTATCTTGCTATCTTAGGTTGTCCGGATGCTGGATGTGTTCCTTCTATTGATGCATTTGAAGGCCATATAATTTTAAAAATTAAGAACCGAATTACTCACTGCGGACGCAACTTAATTGATTGCAAAGAAGGTATTTCATCTCCATAAAGCATATCTTTCCTAAACCTTCAATCTAAATATTTATAGATGATACTGTTCAGGTAATGCACCAAACCGTTAGCGAGTTCTTCCTTCGGCCAGACGGCCCCGCAACAAACTCCCAATTCAGGATGACTAGATACGATGCGCATACAACAATAATCACAACTTGCATCCGATATCTCATTTTCTTCTCAGCGCATACCTACCCCAAAGGCGACAGCTCACCCCCACGCGTTGATCTTTGGGCAACTGAAGACTTTGAAGCTTATGTTAAATACCTGGAAGAAAGGCCACTGATCCACTATGCGCTGAGCCATCTCCAAGATCACCTATGCCAGATTTCTGGATTTCCGGGTTATCTCGTTTCTCAGCTGCTAACGAAATTGGCTGCTGGTAACCCGGCATCCTATTTGCTAGAGCCCCTGATGAACCAAATCCTTCAACTTCCTCAGGCGTCTAACAGACACCCGTTGGAATTTAGAAACAGCTGCATAAAAGTGGCGGCGACAATCGGGTTTGTGGGAGCGGTGGGTATACTGCTAATAGCAGGTGTTGATATCGAAAATTGTGATGAATTCTGCCAAACCCCCTTGATCATTTCAGCAGGGAATGGGCATGAGGCTACCACCAGGCTGCTACTCGACCGTGGAGCCAATATCAACGCTCGGGATTCCAGGCGTTTGACCGCGCTTCACTGTGCCGCCACGTCTGGGTTTGAAGCTATCACCAGGCTGCTACTCGATCGTGGAGCCAATATTGATGCTGTAGATACAAATGCGTCGACTGTACTGCACAAAGCCGCTGCCTCTGGGAATGAGGCTACCACCAGGCTGCTACTTGACCAGGAGCCAAAATTGATTGTGTGGATAGAAGCACCTCAACCGCACTACACAAAGCCGCTGCCTCTGGGAATGAGGCTACCACCAGGCTGCTACTCGACCGTGGAGCCGATATCAAGGCTCGGGATTCCTGTGGTTCGACCGTGCTACACTGTGCTGCTGCCTCTGGGCGTGAGGTTATCATTAGGCTGCTACTCGACCGTGGAGCCAATATTGATGCTGTGGATAGAAGCACTTCGACCGCACTGCACGAAGCTGCAGCCTCTGGGCATGAGGCTACCATTAGACTGCTACTCGAACGCGGAGCCAATATTGAGACTCGGGATTACAGGGGTATTACTGCGCTGCACACAGCCGCCACCTTCGGGCATGAGGCTACCACCAGGCTACTACTCGACTACGGAGCTATTTGCGAGAGGGTGATGCTGGACGATGCAATCACCAAGGGGCAAGAGACGGTGGTCAACCTGCTGTCTGACCACTTAGCCAACACGAAGGTACGGGGATAGAAGGGGGAGATGGCGCTGAATGACATATTGTACAAGAGGGCATGACCCACTATTTATGAAAGATGCGTATATCGATAGAAACGTAAATATATGAAACCCTTGGATGCGCCGTAATGATTTTCCACTCTAACTGTGCTCAAAATCAAGACTCGTACAGAACGTAAATCGTTTGTTGTACGGTGGTAGCTGGCAGCCTTCTCGAAAACGCGCGCCAACAAATTTGAAAAAAATATCTGCTTATTCCGACCTATATCGCCTACGGTCGATTGGTTCGTCGAACGCAACAAGCTGTGTATTAAAGAGAGCAAACAAATCGCAAATCCTGGGGCTAAGCCTCGTTAATTAATCATCACTATTCGTGGACTTGATGCTTGAAATTTTATATAAATATCTAGCATAGCAGACTAGCTAAATCATTCATCAATCACCGTTGAACAATGTCGGATCCTATTGCCTTAGAACAAAAACAGCAGGCACAGGAGTCTCTCACTCTTGAGGATGAGCTCGCACTAACCCAGGATTCGTACGAGACTGGGACTCAGCGAACCCTCTTGCCGACCTCAGGTATGAGAGACTAGAACAGCTGGCCGCGAATTCGCAGAATAATGTAGACTCGATGAAAGTATTATGAAGTGTTCTCGCGAGATTTCTTCATGTAAATCAGTATGGCAACGATTTTCCACCAAAAGTCCCGTGCCACGACGCTGTGGTCTATGTCCGTTGATAAAGTCTAAATTTGAGACTTTATCAATGGGGATGTTATATAGGGTCAGGTTTTTATACGAAGAAAAACCTTTGGTGTCGAGTTTCATTCTTCCGGACTATGCGCTGAAAGCGTATCGAAGAACTGAGATTGCGGGGTCTAGAATTCTGGAGTTGCGCAGCGGATTTTTTGTTTGACGAAATCCCCTGGAATATTCGGAGAAGGCATTCCGGAGTCCAGATGTATGAGGCGGTTTTGAAAAGTACAAGTAGGGAGGATGAAGTTTGGTTGAGCTTGGATATTGCTATTTTGTTGAGACCAATCAGAGGGAGAGAAGATGATGATTAAACTGTCTATCGTACAAAGAGAGAAGGAGATAGACATATATAAGGAAAGAAACCATCTCAAGCACTAAGAACGAAACACTAAGAGCGAAGCATAATGAGCAATGCACTAGTCAGGCCCGAGGCTTACGGGGAGATAGGCACTGCACCAAGCTCGCGGGGAGATAGGTACCGCACTAAGCCCGAAACTCGCGGGGAGATAGGCTCCGTACCAACCCCGCTAAGTCTAGTGTATGCCTTAGTCCCAATGGCCTGCGGGCTAAAGTTAGTGCCCGCCTTAGTCCAGATGGCTAAGTTAGTGCCCGCCGATAGCCTTTGAGCTAAATCCCTTAGTCAACATATTTGAGCTACTGTAACTTGGATGTAAAAATACGGTTGGATAGCGTTTTTACCGAGATTTACGGGGGGATTAGTTCCTTAAAACAAAATGCTCTAGATGGGTGAAGTGGCGTGGTTAATGACTTGTGAAGTAAAGTCCGGCGCCGTAGTAGCCAAATGCGGAAAGTGGGGCACTGTAGTGGGTCATCCCTGCAATTTCAAGCCATTGAGCGCTTGATTAAGTAGCGCTATGGCATGACCCCGCACATTGTACTAATCCGTGAACCCTCCTCCCTGACAACTCTCGCGAAGCAGTCTAACATAGTCCACAAACGTTTTCCTGCATTTGATTACGTCAAATCCTCTCCCCTGATCACGACTATCCATTTCCCACGGCCACTCTAGCCGACTCGTCTCTTTGGCACTACATGATGTTGCTTAAATTTCAACTTATATCGAACTCTCTGCAACCACGAACTCTGTACATACTTGACACTCTTAGAAATGTCCACTCTCCAGAAAGACTCAACACCGGCGGTATGTACAAGTGGCGCGCAGGAGTTTGTCTGAGGCACCGGTACACCTCCTATCGCCGTCTTGTACTGATGTTGTGCGGACCCATCACTGATGAATCGACCGTAAGATATCAGCAATGATGAAACATCCCCTGAAGGGATTAGTCGTTCTCTGGGCGGCGATATGGGACGGCAATAACTACGAGCTACCCAAAACTAATCGTTGCGAAATGTTGGCAGCCTTGATCCCTTAGTCCGAGATTGCTAATTACTAGTTATTATACTCCCTGTATAACCACGGCAACTTCGAATCCCAGACAACCGATGGACGAAACAGACAGCGTTACACATAGTAGCGGCCAATACTCACCAATCTACGGTCCAGTGGCTGCTAGTGCGCCGCGCCAATGATGGACAGACAGTACTGCATGGTCACCTCAAACGGGCATAAAGCGGTATTACGGAGGCTCCGTGGCCAGGTATGACAACATCAGTCGATCCTATCCTTACCACTGATGATGGGCTCCTCTTAACTTGCACTTGCCAACTAACATTGCGTACTGCTCGGATAGGCGTACATATCCTATAGGTAGAGTATTATTTCAATTCTTTGAGATATATTTATGGGGTTACTAGTTATGTGTGATGAGAAGTATTGTCAGTCAGTTTTATCCAAAACAAATTATATGTATAGAATATATGTTCCAACCCGTTGGCGAACCTTCCCAGTTCGCGATATTTTGTCCCAGTCACAAACCAGACAAGAGGTTCTCAAGATGGTCAATCAATGCGAACCCATACCCATTTAATGTCATTATCAATTGCGGGACTATATTGGACGTCGACATCATAGTCAACTCAACAGTCCACACCACGAAATCCAATCAATTGGCCCAAATTCCTTTGAATTCATGAAGTGATCGCTGAGCTCTTATTGAGTCACCGCCATATATCGCTTCATACAATCTTCCTAGCGCTTCCCCTATCAGGTGTGACTGTTGTGTTGGCGGAGATATGGGCTTTCGCCCGAGATCATAAACTGTTATCGTGTGGTTGCTTGGCAGTTACGTGGCTTGCCATTCTTAGTATAGCATTGTGAGCTTCATGGCCTTATTAGCTTTCTCCTTTAGACTTTAGACTAGACAACAGACAAGTTTTCTCACCACCGTGTATACGTGTCAACATGTTGGATCTTCCGCCTCGGCCTACAAATATGCCAATGTAGTCCCAAAATTCCTGGTAATCAAAGGGTTCTGAGTCCGCTGGGCGAGGGGCTTAAGGCTGCCAAATTGACAGTTAGGGCTGTCTGCGTAGTAATAGGAAACCGAGAATTGAATTCATTCCATAACGCGCACTGCGTGCCTTGTTGCATGATCGTGAGAGGTAGGATTAAATCTCCACATTGGTTTCTAGTACTCTTGTGAAGCCACATACTGTATTTCTAGTTCACAAACTGGCCAAAGTTCGTGAACTAGTCTGTCCGGTTCGCAAACGGGCATCGGTCACGTATTGGTCGAAACATATCTTAACGATTCTGTGACTGAATCAGGCATCCGAATAGTCCGTCTCGTCCGGGCAGCTCTTTAACCGAGACTAGACTATGGTTTTCGGGGCAGAGAATTCTGGACTATTTGGGACCAGGGCAAACTTTTCTTGTACTATATACCTACAGGGCCCTGTAGTCTCTATAATATGTAGAAGTATACTGTGGGAAGCGGCAGAAATCTTGTTATTATTATATAGTATGATTCGTTTTCTAGCCCACCACCAGCACTTCAACGAATTTATAAAATTTAAAGACCTCGCCCCACAGATATTAATGCTGAAAGCTACTAACGTCAAGGCTTCCCAGTGAGAATTCAGCTAGCTTTAAACTTACTGGCGGAAATATGGTCACTTTTTAAGCCCACCGCTACCGGATACCTACTCCCGGTTAGCGCCAGTCCCCTATACCTGTACGAGGCCCTAGGGATCCCTGGACTGAATCACTGATTATGGCTTGAACTCAACTCCAAAATCGCCCGCTCAATTAAAGTCCACGAGTTTTACTTTGGTCACAAAGTTTCTATACTTGAAAAATGCATACATAGGCCGCCTTTCACTTGCCGTTTCTGACTTACTGTTGCATGTGAGTCTCAGCATCGTCTGAAGTCTTGTATGAGAATGTAGACTTGTATGAGGATATGCATATGGACCAGGGTTATGCGTCTCATGTCAGGCAGAGCATACGCATACGCATATGGTAGATTGTACATATACGTTCTTTGTGTCTCTTCTAGATAGATCAATCAGTACACTTTTCAACACTTACTATATGTCAAATATCGAGTGAGTGGTAGTGGAAAGACAGCACTTTGGGGGAGTTTTTGTAAAGCCGCATCGTGAATATGGCAGATGTCGTAAATCGGAGACCGGAAGTGAAAGAGGGAATACATATGCATATTTCGTGTATATAATACTTTGTGATCGGAATAAAACTCGCGCACTTAGTTGGACTTGAGTTGGTTGAGGTAGCTGAGCGACAGGCCGCCAATAGGTTTTCTGTTCTAGCCACATAGATCATCGTAAGTGGGAGAAATATACTGGGAGCTAGTTACAGATGGCGACAATGGGGCATCACCCCCACTGTGGATGGGTTGGCGCTTAGTGTAATCCCCAGATTGGGAACCCCAACTACAGAATCAGCGAAGATGGTGTGTAACTTGTGTGGTACCATCGGCTGTCACCACTAATGTCATCATCATCATACAAATTAGCCTTCTATTCATCACTACCGTCATGATCATCATATCACAATCAAATATTTAATTTCTTGCAGTGCTGATCACCGTTGCCGTCACCACCACCACCACCCACAAACCTGGACTGACAATGACCACTTCCACTGATTAACCTTTTTTATGCACCAGGTATTAAGCTTCGGTAGGTAAGTGATAGGAGATTGGCATAGAATAGGCGGTAGAAGTAGTCGCGGTGGTGATAGAATACAGTAGCACAACTGAAAAATATATGCTGATGGTGCGATGACTTGAGGACTAATTTGTATATGTAGAGAGAGAGAGTTGATGGTGTTGTAATTGCCTGGTGGTGATGACAACCGAAATTACCACACAAAGTACCCACCCTGTTCACGGATTCTGTGAACGGGCGCCCTAAACACTGAATCAACGCCATCCGGAGAGGGAGAGCCCATTTCGAGGCTAGGGTGAACTCCCAAACGGAGCTTATCTCTAATTGGATCTTATCTGTCGTATCAATCTCCTCTTCAAGCTTCATTCTGCAACATAGCTTGTAAGATGTCTCTCACTACACGGTATTACTAATTAAAATACCGGTATGCTCTTATATATATATTGATCTGTGGATCTTGATATGGCCGGTCCATAGTGGCAGCCAGATTCCCTATGGGAGAGTATTAGTAACTGAAAATATCTACCACAAGGTAGATACCTGGAGATATTTGAAGATAGCTGTAGATATCTGTAATTATCTGCAATATCCAGGTTCTTCTAATCATTCACCTGGCCGGTCAAATGGGAAGGCGGCATTTGAAACAGCGGCTAGGCGGGGCCGATCTGTGGATCTCTAGATCGCGGGGCGGTCAAGTTGTCCCTTAAGAGCAATGTCAAAGGTGGGACTTCAAACCGCCAGCTTCCTCAGCAAGGATCGTTTACGACTGGTATCTCAAATGCATGCTTGATATCTATAGATTAAAGACCTTTTCTGATTCCCCAACGCACCCCACAGTCTTTCCCACTTGGGGTTTGAACCTGACAGGTAACATTCCCCATTAGCATCCTTGAGTGACACAACCACATAGCGCGTACCACCGAGAGCTATCTGCATAACCCACCGTCGTTGAGGCTTCGTTCAACATTTAGGATCCCTGAGACAAGACATATTTGATTCAACTGATATACGAACTTTGCCCGTTCGCGAACTGGATGAGTTAGTTCGCGAATTTTGACTAGTTCGCGAACTAGAGATCTAGCATGCGACCATGTCAAAGTACCAGACTTAGTTCTATCAGGCAAGCACCTCATGCATACGGCCCAGGCGCATTATTAGAGGCGTGGGCGCGTCCAATGCCCCACCTAACAAGCCGCTAGCTGGGTACCCCGTAGCTACACTCCCACCCTCAGCTCCCTGCTCCTATATCTATTCAACTTTGAGCTCAATTAACTCCATGAGTTTTACTTTAACCAGGATATTGTTTATATATGAAATGTAGTTAACAAGATGCTCTTTCACTTGCTTGTCTCCTCATTTAGTTTCCTCTAATATTCAAGGAGTGGTTGATGATCCAGTACAGTAGCTTAGACTATACTTAGTACTGTTAATGCTGCTAAGCACTGCTTAGCACTGCTGATGTTTTGCATCAGGTAAATTATTTCTACCTGACACTTAGATAAATGTCATATACCATCAGGTAAATCTTTTCTACCTGACTAATGTATGTCTGTGGTGAGTGACAGCTTATGATTCAAATATAGAGATTAACCAGTTTACAACCAGTATCAGTACCAGGCCAATGATAATGCAGAATCAATTTGTAGATAGTTCAGCTACTCTGTGACAGCTTTGAAACTGACCAAGGACAGCTGCACTTATAGGTTGACTGCTAATGGAGGGAAAGGAGAAGGAGAGCTACCTACCCCATATGATTTCTCCACCACTTCTGGTTGGAATTCATTGCCCTTGCTGCCTGAGTCTCTTTAGCATGCTACAAGACTTCTTGGGTGCCACTTGGTAGTTTCTAGGGACAATGAAATGTCACTTGGGCAATATTACCTGAGTTATGGTACTATAGAGGGTCTCCCACTTCAGCAACTCAGAAATAGTACCTATTTCAACAGCCACCAGCCTACATCTGCCAAGACTGATATTAATTGACAGCTAGCATATAATATATGCTCTAATAGTATTACCAGTGAATTTCGTTTACAATTGGTGATGAAACAGAGGGGATTAGAAGGTGGGCAAAAATCCGCCAGCTTCATGGGCTCTCACTCACATTTTCATCTTGCTTAAAATTGGACTATTTGACTTGATTTTTGGATTGACATGTAGGCCTTGGAGTTTTCTATTATACTGCTGTCTCTGATAGTTTCTCCATTATGTAGTTGTTGAGCAATTCGCAATTTTTTAAAAAAAAAACCGGGATTTGCAAGGCCTAGCTTGTTATGGGCCTGCTCACCCCCCTAACTAGGCGCCTAGGCCCCGCCTCCATTTGAAAGGCCTACGCTGCGAAGATTTTGGCGGTGGCTAGGCTAGGCTTTGTGTAGACTACATGGTGTTCTAACTGCTTCAAGAACCTCAATGGTCAGTCTCCTATCACGGACGGCCATTATTGTCAGTTTATCTACCTTAAGCACTTCGCACGGTGTTGGAAATCTATTTGACCCTACGCTAAGTAGAGAAGAGCAGCTAATTTTGATCTTCACTTCGCGTATATAAAGCGGACGGTAGATATTTGAACATAGGAAATGTAACGAAGACTATACGAAAAAATGTATAAATATAGTAGTGGTAATTTGAAAAGAGCTCGGATAACGCAACATGTTGAATTCAGTGGAAGTTGAGTGTTTAGAAAATTATAGTATCATGTTCATTCTCGCAACTTGTATAACTTACATGGGTACGGTTCGCATGAATTGACCAGCTCGCGAACCTTTACCCGGTTTGCGAGCGGAACAAATGTTGCGGACAGCTAGTCCAGTTCCAAACTGGTGGGTTTGTGAATGAGCCGGAACATATTCAAGAAACGCTCAATGAAATAACAGCCGCTTACGGTTACAGTTTCGGAACCCTGGCCGACCCGCTTTCCGTCTGATCTCAAAACCTGTTTCAAAAACTCATCGCAAATGGTGGATCATGTAAAGAATAATTTCTATTTCATATTTTACCCAGAGGGAATAGAGGGACTCGTCGAGCGATTTGAAGCGTGATCAACATTCCAACAAAACCCCGCCCATTCCATGTATTGGCAGGGTCCCTACAAATAATGGATATAATGGACATTGAATAAATACGAATATTTATCAGACTAGAGGCAACACCAAAGTAGAAAAGCTGCGAGTCTGCAAACATTTTCACACGTTTGACCATCATTCGAGCCTGAGTTCCTCACGTAATGTTGTGGCGGGAAGTCACGACTCACCGGCAGTCTCAGACTAGGGAGCGATAAGGCAAGCGCATGAACCCAGCCAAGATAGGCTGCGGTTTTGTTTTGTTTTATTCATACTGTATTCACTCTAACTAGAGTATGACAGAACCAAATTCCCCTCGGGCGAGCCGGTCAAAGATAGATAGGCTGTGGTTGGACGATGGAGCGGAACCTTCCCCAGGCCAAAAAAGTGATTTTCAAAGGACAGCCTTTGTGTCGTGTATTAGACACTGTTCCAATAACTGTCGCACGAAGATTCTACCAACAATTGCCGTGCTAACAATTCTAGAGAATAAAAATATCGCATGTAATTTGAGAACCCCCGCCTCGCAACTGCCTTACTAAATCAAAACTCACGCGCTAACTTAATCAGGTGTTTAACTCTATGCAAGTATCAGGTACTTGGCAGACCAGGGTAAATATAGCACAAGCTACCACCCAGGAAGTGGGGCAACTTTCGTTTGCCATGGATGCGGGGTAGTGGTCTTTCCACAAAATATTTTGGCGGAAAAACGCAGCCATATCCAAGCACTGGACAAATAAGAATATGGGAGAGACTACTTTAAGAGAGATGTGGCAGCTTATAAATGGCTATTACATCCTGGGAAGTTTGAGGTCGGCATTGCTTTTCATTATTGGGTAGTGATACTAGCATCGTGTAGACCTTTATTATTGCGGTGTTTTAGTTTACAGTAGCATATGCTGCAGTATTCACGCACAAGCAATCAAGGAAGGAGGTTTTCCTTGCTTTCCCTTATACAGACATATGAAGGGAATCTGCGCTTGTTACGATCATGAAGTGGATGCCTGCGTATGCTACGACGGCTACGTACCATGTAAAACCAAAATAGTCACGGAATAATACATCCGGTGTAGTTTATATGGCTGAACTTACGAGTTGATTCACGCTTAATGTTGAATTGAATCATATTAGTACTTATACTTAATATTGAAACGTAATCACCGGCAGACTAGAATTGACAATTATGCAAACGATCGGTGTTCGGCCAGATTAGGTGGTACATAAATAAATTAGGCGTAGTTTAACAATTCAGCTGTTAAATGGGGAGCCAGATCCGTGGAACAATTAGACAATACATGTGACCCCGCTATCGAGTAGCACTGCATTGGTGCACACATTTCAGGTAGCCATGTATCATGTAATTCCAAAAAGCATATATGGCCACACTGCGTCGACACTTGCCCACCCCGAGGCCGATGTCAGATTTACAACATAAATATCGAAACACGGCACCTATCACTACTTAGAGCAATGTTTGGCGCAACCACAAGCCAAATTTCAACTCAACTTTATATCCCAAATTGCAACAGGAGATTAATCGACTGTTGCGAAAGTTTCAATTCCCAAGCTTCGGCAATCAGCACTTCCAATTCAATGGTGAAAGGCGAAAAGTTTGTAGAACGGTCTCGAATCCAAACACAGTCAAGACCAGCTGATAAAACGTTAGAATTGCATTACTTATTGCCCAACGAGGTATTTGGCCTGTTGATGATTCGAATGCAGCTCAAGATGATAAGTCCGTAGGGTAAGCACGCATTACGTTTTCAGTTTTCGCCTAAAGATATTTTTATCTAATAGTCACTTCACCCTACCTAGTATTTTGTTTGTTCATGGCTTGACGAGAGATGCAAAGCAGACCGGGACAACAGCTAAGTGCTTCTGCCTGTTGCAAAATGACGTCCCCGAGGCACGTCTTTTGACTTATGGCTATGATGCAAATGTAACCAGCTTGGAGGAGCTGGGTCAAAGTATATTGGCGCAGCAGGCAGAAGAATTCGCGGCCCAGTTGCAGCTTTTTCAAAACAGCACCAAGACGGTATACTCTCCGGATAGACGCACTCATTATTAAGTTGCTTACAAAATGCCATCTGGCATTGTAGGACAAGAGGCCAATAGTTTTTGTCTGTCATTGCCTAGGAGTTCTCCTAGTTGAAAGCGTAAGTACATATTCTCCAGTTCTTGTTCTTTTCGAAATTTCTGTAAACTCACTTTATCAACTATCCATTCTGGCCCCGTGCATACATATGCTGATTGAAGCCAAACTCTGACAATGTTCAAATAGGCGCTTACATATGTGCGAACCGCTAACTCGTTGGCCCTATCGAGCTCTATCTATGCGATTTCCATTTTTGGAACACCACACTTTTGGGCTTCAGAACCGAAATATGCCGCAAGATTTTGTCAGTTGTTTAAACCAATTCGTGGGAGCTCTAAGTCCCTGAGTGCCATGAATCGCGAATTTAAAGTACTATGTACTATCGAGTGTAATTTCCGCGACCCTCTTCACGAAGTCAATTCAGGGCTATGGGGAAGTCTAAGCGTGGTGAACTACAAATCACTAGGAAAGGTTAGTAGTATTCCTAAACAGTTCAGCCATTACTGCCCCAACGACTTACCGAGATTTGTACCTGCTAGATTGTTCCCCACAATTCTACCGATATGAATGTTTACGGTGCTATCGGTATAACAAAGTTTGCAAGTAGAAACGACGCATGGCATCACAGGGTACCTGTAGTGCTCCAGGAATGGATACCCGAATATCTTCTATTAAAGCGAGATATACAGGAACACTGGGGTCGAAATGACCAACTGTCAATGCTAACAGCGATGAACGGAGTCATACCTGAGGCATCCATCCTTCCAGGGAGGGCCTCCAGTCCCTCCAGCCCTTCTCAGAGTATCTCTCCAAAGTGTTTCCGAGTAGCGAATGTGCCATCGGATTGGACCGAAGCCAGGCTGCTTGATGCTCTCGAAAAGATCGACCCATTGCTCGAAAAAAACCCTGAACTTTCACTCTATCCAGCCTGTTGTGGCACTACTAAAACGGCATTGCTCAAACAGCGCACTAGTACCGCATATTTTCAAAATCTCAAGACCAACGAGTTCAATTATATAACTTTTGAGGGAACTGTTCTTGTAATCGACACTCACTTCTTTGGTTTGACACCACTGAACACGCCTGAAGGAAAAGTTTTTGCGGAGTCAGTACAATCCAGAATGTTTGCATTTGTCAGGCACTGACAGCTTGTAGTGTTGTGGCGGTCACTGGCCTTGCAGGCCATGCATTTGGTTCGTGGAGGAGCCGGGAGACTAACCTAATGTGGCTACGAGACTTCTTGCCTAACGACGTTAAGAATATTCGAATTATGACCTATGGTTATGATAGCAGCCTAATCGGACCTATATACAATTCTATGAGAATGTCCGACTACAGAGGAAACTTTATCCAGCAACTAAAGAACTCTCGCAGGTCAGTAGAGGTAAGAATGACTGTATCTAATTTTGTGTACTGTCATTGACTCCTTTTATCAGAGACGGCCAATAATATTCTTAGCGCACAGTATGGGGGCTATTGTAGTGTTGCAGGTAAATTCGTGCGTCTGAAATACTTCTTCCTCTCACGCTGGCAGACATTAATCCAATCATATCGCAACCGTCTTGATAACTCTATCTTGGAATCAACACATGTGATCATGTTTTTTGGAGCCCCGCACGGTGGACTTCAGGCCGACGATCTCGAAGAAATAGTGGATATAGGTGCTGGTTGTGTACAACGAAGAGACTTGATCATGCAATTGAGAGAAGGGTCGGAGTTTTTGGAAACTCAAAGGGAGGACCTCATAAACGTGTGGAAAGATTTCAAGGGCAAAATTGTCAGCTTCTTTGAGACAGTGAAGACCCCGTCCGTTATCAAGGTAATTACTATGTCTTGTCTTGATTCCGTAGCCTAAGAAATAACTAAACTCGTGTAGGTGGCATCTGGGGCGTTTAAAAGAGTAGGAGAAGAGGTTCAGATGGTTCCAAGATTGTCTGCTCAGCTTCACCTGTTATTTGAACGCCGGATTCCGGTCAATAAAAACCATACTGAGATGGTTAAATTTGCTTCTCCGGTTGACCCCACATATCAGTCTGTTGTCACTCACTTGAACGAGTATATAAGTATGTATATATAGCGTTAATTGAATACTGGTGATGCTATTACGTTGAGGCTTGGTAAGTTAACATGGCACAACTATACGGAGCATAATGGTCCATACCTAACGCGTCATAAAAGACAGCCCGGTATGTAAAAACACCAATTGCAGCACAGACCATAGTTGCTGTGGCTGTAGCTGCGGAAGCAGGTTAATGGTAACTATCGAACATAAAATGTAATGTTTTGGGAGGAATTTATAACTTTTACCATTATCCCCTGGATGTAGATCTACTATCTACTATACAATATCAAAGCTACCGCGGTGTTTATGAATCTTCCAAGTTATTACAATATGTATCCTGTTCAGCATAAGGCCAGTGTTTCTAAGCAACCAGGACCGGCATGAAGGTGGGCCTGATTTTTGCTAGTGTAGGCATGTAAATTGAAGCCTGGCTGGCCGCCAAGTCTTATGCAAGCCTTGAAGATGTAAGGCTTCCGCAGGTCTCAAAGATATACGCTGGCCAGCCCAGGCTTATGCCACACTGAGATGGGTCCGCCCACGATTATGCAAGTTGGCACAGGCTTATGCAGGTCGGCCTATAATGAAGCAAGCCATCCTAGGCTTCTGCAGGCGTCGAAGGTATATGCATGCCGGCCGACGCTAGCTGCGGCCTCTAAATACAAGCAGGGACTAGCCGGCCTGCAGATATCTAAAAGCCTGGCGGTAGGCCTGACTATTGAGGAACACAGCATAAGACAGAGCACCACACTGTCCAATTCTTGAGCTAAAGCAGAAGTATCTATGTAATAGTTTCTGATGTATACGTCTTCTTGAATGTATTATTAGATCCTCTACGGCACATGCGGAAAATATTCAGCTACGCTGGTAAAATTAATCTGGATATAGCTAGTTGAGTGCCCATACAGGTGCAAGCATATATGAGGTTATAAACTCCCGAACGATAAAGTAATATTCATAAAAAGTAAAAGGTTGTGACCCCAGCAGTCGCTACCGTCTATCTTAATTCTACCTATGCTATTTACACGGTCTGGCGGCCACGCTGCCGCCGATCGGATGTGAGCTTCACTGCCTTCAGTAATAGTATAGAGATTTCGATAGCGCACATAAGTGGTCGACAAAGAAGTCCATAAAGCTCAAATAAAAACGTATTAATGACGGTCAAATCTATGCATGCTCAAGATGCATAGCCACAATCCTGGCAGTTCATCTTCTATAACATCTAAGCAGCAATAACCCACTATAAAGCACAAAATCTGTATAGAGCTCCACTTACACTCCGATAGCCTATGTAGAAGTAGTACAGAAATATTTGTTTTTGGAGTATTCAAAGTTTCAAGCATATCTTGAGCTGTTACATGGATAAAATAAAATGGTACAACTAGGATACGAGTGTTATTTTTTATGTTTTCTGTTGTAATTGCAGCACCATTAAACTTCAACATGTGCATGATGTCAAAAAAACAATGCCAGCAAAGACTGTAACTAAGATGGTATCTGTACACCCGAATCCCCCATGATTTATCCTCCTGGGAGCGAAATTTTCATTCTATATTCTCTGCATTACAACCATTCCAGATATGACTCACGGCCAAAAACCGTCCCATTTTCATATCAGGATAAATCTTTGGCCGCCAGTGGCTTGGGACGGTATGGCAACAAGATACCAGGTGATACCGTTCCAGGTGCACGTTACATTACTTGGACAATATTCAGATCAAATACTATCCAATTAAATCTACTCAACGTTTTCTGTACGCATTTAACTTATCTCTGTCATGGCGTCATAGAAGACTGAAGTTGTTCCATCTTTGGATGATGTCACGGTTCCAGTGTCACGAACAATCACTCGGTATTTTCTCATACAGTCATAGCGATTCAGGTATACTTCAGCAAATAATCTTCAACACTATCACCACAAAATGGCCTGCACCCAATACCTCAACTACATTGCCATCCACCCTAGATTGCATTGTTGTTGCAGCTACTACCCACATTGGGTGCATTACTTGGCGGGAGGGCTGCCCTGCTCTGCCTCGGCCGCCTCCTCGGGGCCACTAATCGTGTCATCGGTCAGCCGGCCTGTTCTCCGGTATCTCGTGAACTCGCGAAAACCGCTTCGACGCGTATCTGCAAGTCGCGTGTCGTTCCGGTCTTTGCGAAAATCGTAGGTCCTGTCGTTCTCAATTGCCGCGATTTGCCACTGCAAAAGCACCGGAATCGAGACAAATGATCGGTTTGACGTGTTGCTACCAAAATGTAAGTTGCTAGAAAAATGACGTCTATTCTAAGGTTGTGATCCGTATATACAAGATTGAGCTGCACACTAGCAGCAGCGACGTACACCCTACACACAGAACAAACGAACTCGCGCTATGAAGAACTTGAGGCTTTACAACACACCGTATTCTTCTTCCCTAACTTTGATTGCGAACTGTACTTCAGTGAGCTGTCCTGGTGGAGTGCTGAGTATTGTGCTCAAGAAACTTGATCTCATTTATTTGAAGGCATACTAAGAACGAATTCAGTTGCATTGGATTCTAATTTGCTTCCACATCCACCATTATTAGTTGCATTCTATCCAATACTTAATGCCTATGCACCTGGACTTAATAATAGAACTAAGGCATTACAATAGATTGTGTATAAGTGTCCTCGTCAGGCTGTTGAGAAATCATAGCAAGAAATATCAAATATCACTCGTTCTTACGTTTTGGGTTATAAATTAATTTATATATTTCCGGATATGGTATATTAGTGCTGTTTATATTTAGACATTTGAAATTTTCGCTACCAAAATTAGTTATTTTTGAAAATCCAAGAATGTCAACAACCCCCTTTAAAAATAATCAGAGCTTTTAGATATCATATAATCTTTCTTTTCTAACTCTCTAAAGCTCCTTTTTCATTTAAATGTGGTGGTGGTTGAGCCTTAGGCACCCAAAAAGTCGGGTATTTTCACACCAGTTACACGCGACCCCAACTATTGAGAAGTAAACAACATTAAGAATCCTGGTAGATGGAGTGTTCCCAGACACCTCCTGCTGATTTCGGACGAAACATGCCTGTTCCCAGAGGGTCTGTGCTATTCACCTTCCGAAAAGGAGCTTCGCTTAGCGGGTGTATTCGGAGTTGATGGGCGCTTCCCTCCAACTCACGAACTGTCAAAGGTTACTCTCACCGGAGCCAAGAGAGCTGAGGAAATGCAGCTATTTGTTTCCATAATGATGATTGTTTTTGCACTGTAGCACACATGTCTGGGGAAAATAAGGGGCTTCTTTGGGTGGTTGAATCTGGAGGTTCGAAACCCCTTTTTGACACACTCTCATAGTGAAATTCTCTTCGGAACCACACCATATACCAAACCCGATCCGGCGAGTGTAAACGGCATGTTGGTGTTTATGAGTGGTCGGCTAAACCCGAACCCGCTCGTGCGATTGGGCCGATGCGATTCAGGCCGCCATGACCTCCTTGTTTGAAGTCAACACTGTCTAGTGCGCACCTTATTATACCCAACATACTCGCTAGAAAATAGTCTCCGGACATTCTGAACCTATTACTAAGAAGGGATATTGTCTACGCACATCATCCTTGCCATGACTGGGATAGAATTCTTAATTGGGATAGCAAATGACTCAATACAGGAATCTATTAGCAAGGTAAATACAATAGATGGTCTGTGCAGTGTCTCATTGCGCAATAGATAGCGTCCGGAGACTTTATTTTCCAGCGAGTACATACTGGCAGTACTCCTACACATTATGAGCCGTCTTCTAAACCCCTATTTTTATTCCGTGACTGATTCAAAGCGGACGGTGATAGTCGAGATATATAGTCTTTCACTATCCATCATCTAGCGAACAGTATCTACCTGCCGCAATGTCCAAACAACCAGATCACAACCAGCTCGCACTCATCCCGCGTCCAACGACCCAATCTCAGAGATCTTCATCGCCAGCTTCAGTCGAATTCTGCCATTCATTAATGCCTTCCACTATAGAGCATACCCAGAGCGTTTCGGTCACCGATAACCCCACGGTTGGATTCAGCACCTCCCCGATGTGTTTTCGTATAGCGAACGTCCCTTCTACTTGGAGCGAGACGGATTTGGTTGAAGCTCTTAACTCTATATCTACCGGCCCATCTCTTGAACAGACCTTTCAGCTTTCCCTCTACCCAGCGTGTTGCGGGTATACTCAAACAGCGTTGCTCAGCTTGGCCACCTGTACTCAATACTTTCAGGACCTCGAACGGAATGTTGTGAATCATGTAAAGACTCCCGACGGAACTCTCCTGGCGATTGATAGTCATTTCTACGGCATGACACCACTAAATGAACCCAAGGATGACATTGTTGCAGAGTCAGTTCCATTTCAATCAAAGACCATGGATTCGTCAGATGCTTACTTATCAGTGTTGTTGCTGTCCCTGGCCTTGCCGGTCATGCGTTTGATTCATGGAGAAACTTTGAAACCGATCAAATGTGGTTGCAGGAATTTCTGCCCAAGGATATCTCAAATATCCGGATTATGACATATGGTTACGATAGTCGCCTGAAGGGACCTGAATATAGTTCCATGAGGATGTCAGACTATCGAGGAGACTTTATCGAACAGCTATGCAATTCTCGAAGGTCGGCCAAGGTATGAGCATATCCAGAGACGTTTCATTCAGGGGTTGCCCAGCTGGATTGTCGCTGGAATCCCAACGGTTAGAGACCAACGAAGTGTGGCAAAAGAGTGTGGCAGGTAATTAACAGTTAATTCCGCATCCAGTCTTTCGCCGCCTTATGGGTCTTTGGCCAATTCGTTCCCCCCTCCTCAAGTGATACATAATATTATTGCCACTCTCCAACTTCTATGCTGACATTCGTGATGTTTTGTCGCAGAAGCGGCCAATCATATTCATAGGGCATTGTATGGGAGCAACTTTGGTGTTGCAGGTAATTCTTCCTACACGAAGCACCCGTTCGTCGTCTCACGACCGCAGACATTAGTCCAAGCGCACAAGGATCAACTTGATAATCCTATACTGGAATTTACACTAGGAATGTTGTTCTTTGGGGCTCCGCACAATGGCCTTAAGTTCCATGGACTAGAAACAATGGTAGAAGTTCATCGTAGTGAACAAAGAAGAAATTTAGTCATGCAACTGAAGGAGGGATCGGAGTTTGTGGAAAGTCAAAAAGAGGATCTCATGAAAGTATGGAAAGATTTCACGGGGAAACTGATTAGCTTTTTCGAGACGGCGAAACCACTGCAGGCAAATGAGGTAATTACAATGCCATGTACCCTCCCTGCTTCCAGAAATATCTAACTGCTTCATTTAGGTAGAAACTAGGAGAGGAGGTGAGGAGGTTCCAAGGTTGTCTGCTCAATTATATATGCCATTCGAAAAGCGTGTTCCGATCAACAAAAACTGCGCGGATATGGTTAGATTTACTTCACCGTCGGACACAACATATCAGTCGGTTGTCACTCACGTGATGGAGTTGATCGATGTCAAATAGCAGTGTGGAATAGCAATAGTGAAATAGAAATAGTGAAATGTAATTTATTATCAGCTTCCCAATGGCCCCCTCCTGTCTGGGCAATAGTTGACCCCGGACTTTGGAGGCACCGCTGCTTGAGACTAGGGCAGTGAAGCACTGGACAAAAAGACTGAAGTACCCTACAGTCTACTATCCCCTATACGCTCGATAACCTTCAATTCGTATCCTTTCTGTTTGGCTATAGGTATGAGTAAGTATCCTTTTCATTTGGGTATATTGAGAGTAAAGAGTAACATTAGACGTCGAGCCACCCACCAAATTCTTTGCCACAGGACGATCTTTTTTTACTTACTATATACCTGAAAGGAAAGGAAGGGATACAAATTGATGGATACCGAGCATATAGTAGGGGACACCTGTAGTCGGGGGGTTGCGACATTCATTTGAGAACCGAACAATTACCTCAAACGGAAATTTATTTTAAGAAATTAGACCTTTAGTTAGATTGTTAATGCCAAGCACAAATTCAGGAATGCCAAGGCTGGATTGGTATTACCAAATAAGGTAATTATCCCCAAAATCACTCGCTGATGCCTAATATGGAATGTATCTCTACCCAGGTACACTATTTTTGTACAGCAACATTTTTCGAGGACTCCATACAAAACCCGATTTTTTAAATTTAATGACACCACAACCACAACTATGAAAAATAATTGGACTCTGTTAAGTTGTAGAGGACACCTCAAAGAACAACATTGCAGAGCCCTTTTAATTATTCTACTTTTTTTGGTGGAGTGATCTAACGCCAAAATTGAGGCTAATATGCACCGGAACTAGGTGTCCCCAACCATATAGGGGATGCTGTGGGCACTGCCTATGAGAGCTCAACAGATTCACCCCACAGAATTTTCACTTTTTTAAATCCCGTTCGTATTTATTCGCCTATTCTATCCATGTTTACTCCAAGCACAGGTTACACGACATCATTGATTCCTTCAGGCATCCAGCCGCAGTATTCACGCGCATCCATGTGTTAGAGTGTGCTCTGTTCAAGCATAAGCCTCGTATCTTGAAACTATGTATCTAGCTAGTATAGGTAATATACCCCATACCTAGAAACTACGCCTCTGAAGTTCATGCCTAGATTTGGGGCTTGAAGCATGCTAGTTGCCCCGGGCCATTGGGAAGCCTGATTTATTCTGATTACTTTCAACTCGGAATTCTGCTTGGCTGATGCTCCAGTCCGCTATAGACGATGTCGACCGCGATCAGAGCATTCCAGTCTTCCTAAGCGGTTGGGCCAAGGTAGGCCTCAAATTTTGCAGCCTAGGCCGCTGAAGAACGCTGGTGCGTTCACAGAATGTCAGCGTTTTATGAATAAACATATACAGTACCATCCTTTGGATCTTGGTGATTTGGGGATTTAGTGGATCTTTAAAATATAGACTTTGAGCATGGAAGTGTCAGCCCAGATCGACCGTATCCAGTCGGCTGCAGCCAACCCCGGTTGCTCACCTCCAGCTAGCTCGCGAACACCCCATCCAGCCAGCTCATTACCACTGTCGCCTGCCAGCTCGCGAGCACGGTATCTTGCTAGCCTCAATTAACTGTCTCAAACATGCTCCCGACCGTTTGCTGTACTCTAGATCTACAGCCTCGAAATACCACCATATCTAAGTGCGTTTGATGGCTGTCTAATGTTGTGAAGAGTCTGTTGTGCTGAACCTCTCTTAACCGAACTGAAATTGACTTAATCCAAATAACACGTACTCAAGAACTACACTACAGATTTTCACCCTAAAAACCAGTGTTCCCACCGGGCCGGGCCGGCCAGGTTTCACATGTTTACAGCCGGGCTTTTAGAGTAGGCCCGGCTGGCCGCAGGCTTTTTCAAAAAAAGCTTGGCTGGCCTGTGCCGCTAGGTTGAGTGATTTTACGTGATACGTACATAAATCTAAAGAATTATAATATTAATACTAACTATGCTGTGACAAACTTGATGAAATAAAGAAAGGTGACGAAGTTCTAATTGTGGGAAAGCTTCTGTGTTATATAGAAAAATTTGACTGCTTCTCTCCCTCTTACCGGAGCTGCAACATTGTTTTTTCACTAATCACTTATATGACACTAGATACACTTGAAATAGTGCAGCTAACCAGTTTCTGCAACCATGGTGGCGGCTTACTATTGTTTTTTGTTTGTTTTTTTTTGTTTTAATCATACTGTATTCACTCTATTTAGACTATAACAGACCTCCGGGCAGTCCGGCTGAATGGCGAAGCTCTACTTCTGCTACCCGTCATCCCCTCTGACAAAAGAAAGCAAAGCAAAAGATTGATGAAAAAGAACCCAAAATGGAGAGAGAGGCCACCGACCACTACTCCTCCAATCGCCTGGGCGGGAACTTCCCGACTTCAAGTAGTCGGCAGGAAGTCCATCACTGCTTTATCGCACTTCTCCATGGAAAACAGCTCAAAGATCTGCGGGTGTCGGCTTACTATTGTTGGTGGGCCTGTATGAAATTGTATATGCAGGCATGGCCCGCTGGCATTAATAGCCTGTGGGTCTTTCAAACAAAAAAAGCCTGGCCCTTGGGAACACTGCTAAAAACCCTTACTCTGCGCTCTGCGCAACGTTCAGCTTATTTTTGCAATTAACCTGATTCCACCTCCTTTCTACTACAATGGCTCAAGCACATTCCTCCGGAGTACTTGGGTACGCAGGGTAGTTTGGGTGCTGTGACACAGAGTAAAAGAGCGCTCGACTATTTCCCGTATATAAGAAATGCCAAGAGCTTCATCATTCACAACAAAGCAAAACTTCATAGAAGCAGCCTGGGTTACCTATCGTCACTCCCTCCTTGCAGAATCTCTTCTAATTGTTTCTGTGGATGTATATATTTGCCATATATTATGTAATCCACCTGATAATTGGTACAGCATATACTACTATACCCACTCGAATATAAGTTACGCTCCCTATTGCGTTAGCGCATCGTATACGATATGATATCTACCTAGATAGGCAAGTTTGAAATCCTTTGTGAGACCTTTAATTTCCAATTTATTACCGTGTGCGGTAAATGATGTGTCGCTAACCAAATCGGGAGCCTACCTTTATCCGAGCGGCTACAGTAAAGCTGTCTATAGACTAACCATATACTTCTTAGTAGTTATACTAATGTAGAAATATAATCATGAACTATTAAACACCAACTTTAGCATAATATGAACCATGGATTCAAATGGGACGGGATTACTGTGCAAAAGCCGCTCTCGTGGACGAGTGCTTGGTGGCACTAGAATCCCGGGATTGTTTTCAAAATTGCATATTACTCCACAACCAGCCGATAGCCAGAGATTCGGAGAGTGAAATCTAATTGAGAACTCCAGGAGCTACATGTCAATTATAAAATCAAGTCAAATGGACCAATTTTGAGGAAGTAGAAAATGTGAGTGAGAGACCATGAAGCTAGCGGATTTTTGCCCTCTTCTACTCCCCCTGTTTCATCAACAACTGTGAATTGAATACACTTGGTAAGCTATCAGCGCATATATGGCATGCTACATTGAAAGTGATACCAGTCTTGGCAGTTTCGGCCAGGTAGTCCTTGTGATAGGTTCGATTTCTAAGTTGCTAAATAGGTAAACTTTCTATTCTAGCTCAACATACCATATTTTCACTCCACTGACATTCCAATCTCTAGAAACTGCCAAAATGCAGAGAGGGCACAGAATTCTAACCAGAATTGGTGGAGAGATTGAGTGGGGTAGGTAACACTCCTCCTCATCCTTCCCGCAAGTCCCTCAATTGTTGGTCAAATCCATGCCCTTTTACCAAGAGTAGGTCTACGATATGTAGATAATTTTGCTTTATTTTGAGCCTTGTACTGGGGCTTTTGAGAACCAACAGAGGGGGTCCGCAGGGAGGGGAGATGGTGGAACACCCGCTCTCATCGGTCCACAACTAGTCCCAGTACCTAGCTAACGATAAACAAGATCCATTTATATATGCTAGATCTTCCCTGTACCAAAGTGGGACAAATTTGACAGAATTGGTGGAGATATGGGGGTAACTGGTTGAGGGGAGGAGAGGTCACCGGGAACAATGACCTTGCGCAATGTGCAGCGCATAGAGAAGCTGATTCTATGGCATATTTGACGCGTGGCACTATGAAGTCCTATGGACCTGCGCGTTGACCGGATAATTTTGATAAACAGGTAAATATCTGCATGTCATACTATACATGATGCCGTGTTGACTCTACGCTTCTAATCGCACTGTATTACACGCTCCGAAGTACACTCATGAGTACCCCACGAGGTACGCCCCAAGTACGTTCTCAAGTACGCTCGGATGTATGCTCCTGATAGGAATCGATTGCAGACTCCCAGCCTGCCCGATTGTTCGCTCCCAAGCACGTTCTAACGTTTGCTCCGAAGCCGTGTTCCTAAGCTGCTAGGCCTGACCGGCATCTAGGCTTTTAGCAGCGTAGGCTTTTTAAATGCAGGCCTCTGATTTTGCGGCCGAGCTGGCCTGATCTGCGGGCTGCTTAGGAATACTGCTCCCGAGTACGCTCCCTATTGCACTCGATGGCACACTCCTAGCCTGCTTGACTGTACGTTCCGAAGAAAGCACCCAAGTACTATCCTAACTACGCTCGGAAGTATGCTCCCATGAAGTGTTTATTAGTGTAGGTTATTAAATGTGCTAAGATGTCTTGGCTAGGAGTTTGGCCCGGTGGCTTCGAAAGCTTGCGGGCTAGAGCGGAACGCTCTCGAGCATGCTGCCGGAGGCTTAGGACCCATTGACAGCAGGCGTGCGGACATGAAGCCCGTGGCTTACAGCCCCCATCACGGCTACCAGCCCCATGCCGAACAGGAGGCCTAGCCTCGGGAATGATACTTAGATCGGACTCCGGTTGTGATACTTGACTTCGCTAAGTCTGGACTTTTCTTTAAATATAACATAAGCCTGCCGTTTTATCTCTCTGTATCGACAGATATATCTTCTTTCTTTTCTATTATTCTCAACAGGATGCAGGGAGATGTTGAGTAGCAGGCGCCAGGGACCGGTAGAGGTATGGCAGATGTGGTATGGTGGCCGAAATCATGACATCAATCGATTTCATGGTCTGAATCTTTTCTTCGGCGCACCTACTGCGACAGAATCTCACGATGTCTGAAGGTCACGGTGTTGACAATTGCTGCCTTAGACTCGGTAGCAAAGGTAGACAATTGAATCTTGGGGTGAGTAGATCTCCGATTCAGTTTATCCAGTTGAATCTGCAGACTGCATCCCACCGATTTGGACGTATGCACCATGTACACACTCCACCTGTAGCTGCTCATGCTGTACAATGGTGATAACGAAGGTAATGGTGATAGCTATGGTGATGGTGATGATAGCAGTGACGGCGATAGGAGGTGGAATTACTGAGACAAGTAGGCTGGCTACTTCAACATCAAAGATTCCACAGGCATAGAGCTTGCCAACGGCCGAAGCCTCCAAAGACTTAGAGCTTCCTATTGACCGAAGCTTCTACAGACTTGAAGCATTTAATCGGCCAAAGCTCTCACAAACTTTGAGTATTTCATCGGCCTAAAGTTTCCAGCGAGAAACGCTACGTGTTACATAGTGTGGCCCTCTCAAGCGCGGCCCTCTCAAGCGTGGCTTTCTAAAGCGCAGCTTTCTCAAGCATATCTCGTTTTCTTAAAGCGGGAGTCCTTCAAGCGGGCTTCAGTCACACAGGCTCTTAATGAAAAGTATGGTGTGTATAGTACAAGTGGATCTTAGTTGGTAGTAAAAGTTTGCATAGATCCATAGACTTTGTAGGCCGTAAAAGATGCCATAGGCCCCGCGCAGATATCTATGCACCAACTATGGACGACTATAGACTGACCGTCGCACAGAGGTCTAAGAGAAGCTTGTTATGAACTGCGCCTGTGTGCCTGTGCGCGAAGCGCAGACAGCCAATTGTCGATTTGCACCTTTGCCGATTCCATTCACACAATCAGTGAACAGGGTGCGTAACCTTTGCGATATTATTGGTTGTAACCACCACACCACTCATACAATAGGCAGTGGCTGTAGTGGTGGTGATGATAAAATATGGTAGCACGGTGTCCTAAGCGCCCGGCCAGCTGCCGGGCTTTTTAGATATCTGACGGCTGGCCTGCATATATTTGAAGCCTGTTTATATCTTCGAGGGCTGTAGAAGCCTGGGCTGGCTTGCATAGGTCTGGCGTAAGCGTGGGTTGGCCTGCGTATATCGTTGAGGCCTGCGGAGGCCAGTGAAGTCAACCGTCCCGTCCATCCGGGATCACTCAGCACGGGAACGGGGCGGCGACACGCCGTCCGTCCGAGTCAGGAACAGGGCGGACGGAAATGACGGCCGAGGACGCCATACCGGGCCTGGCCGCTTAGAAACACTATAGTAGAGAACCCACGAAATATGGATAGTGAAATGACACAAGTATTAATTTGATTCATTAAATTGTTTGAGTGGTGAGAGTGTTGAAGGTTGTTGTTGTTTATTCATACTGTATTTACTCTAGCTAGAGTATGACAGGCCTTTATCCCCCCCGCCTCCGGGCGAGCCGGTTAGATGGCGGAGCTCCCGCCTACTACCCTTCGTCCCCGGGGTTTGGGAGTGCCTGGTGGTGGTGACAACTGAGGTTACTAAATAGAATACTCACCCTGTTTATAGACTCGGTAAACGGGTACCTCAAATACGAAATTAGCCCCATCCGTGGGCAGGGTGGTCAGTGTTCAAACGAGCCAGGCCGGGGCGACCCTGAGATCTTCCGGCCCGGTCTTCGGCCGCCCGTAGTGCGGGCTTTTTAATAAAAAGCCTGGCCGGCCTGCTGTTACTATATGGCCTGTAAGGAAGTCACAGATACACTGAGGTTGCCGAATTGACTCACGGACTGTAGACTTATACTTGTAGAGTTTTCACTCACCACCGGCATTTCAAATCATGTACTTCCATAGACTTCCACAGAACTCAAGGCTCTCTTGAATATAAAGACATAGCTTCTCCCTTAGATAGTTTAATAGATTTCTTCCGCTTTACATTCGCAACTGTTGCATGTATATATAGACCTGACACGAGCTGACCATATCCGTGGCTGATGGTACGGGACGAGGAACACTATGCTCTCATATATAACTCGCGTTATTCTCCTTCTCTCTTCATTCTGTATCTCAGTCTATTTATACGGTTCTCCCCATCACTATTTCAACAGCAACTGTTACGATATGGAAGTTGGGGAGAACCGTGTGCATGTATTCTATGGTACAGAGAAGAGAGAAGATGAAAGACTCGAGATAAATACAGGAGGCATCAGCCCCTGCAGCAGGACCGTGTATGAGACCTGTAACATCATGTACATCTGTAACAGCAACAGTAGCCAGCGGACCGAGTGACTCCCTATGCATGCTCTAAATTTGTATATCAGTTCTAAAAATAGCACATTCTCCGCGCCGCACTGTCTAAGACATCATATATTCAACAGCATAACTAACACCCCCAAGCGATTGCGGCCGTCTGTAATGAGCAGAGATATTTGAATTACTGAACAACCTTTCTACCTCAGCGGACATAGCAGATAGATCGCCTATAAGCTCCAAAAGAGAGATACCGAGTGAAGAGAGATGTACCGAAAGAAATCGGAACTGCAAGAAATGTTTCACTTCTGTAGCAGCCTCCATGCGGCAGTGTTCTCAACCGTCCCGTCTGACGGCCCAGGACGGTAGTGCCGTCTGAGATCGCGCCAGGACGGACGGGACGGCACTACATCCGTCTGTCCGTCCTAGCAGGTAAATGGCTGCAGGACGCCTGTTGTCTGCCGGGGACGGTGAAAACTCGGTCATCAGCGGTCATCCACCGTCACTGGCTGTTATCAGGCGGTTAGAGGATAAGAGAGAAACAAGCCAAAGTCGGAGCGGGGGTCTGGATGTGGTGGACAGATGGATCGCGCTCAGACAATGCCCGAGTGGGAGCTGCAGCAGTGTGCAAGCAAGGAAATGAATGGCGGTCCTGCCACAACTATCTGGGCACAGAACATAGGGAGGTCTGCGATGCCGAGTTGTGGGTAATGGGACTTGCGCTCAATGTGGGGATCAAGAAGAGAGACACATTGTAAATGCACGGGGTGAAGTTGGTGGCAGTCTTTAGCAACTTACAAGCCGTATTTCAATGAATGGAACACCAGGAGCCAGCCTCAGGACAGCACCTGACAACGATGATCAACCAAAGTGTGCAGGCTATCCTCGTTCATTCCACTGTGACATTGATTTACTCCCTCCTCGAATACTCTGGTATCCCCAGAAATAAAGAAACAGACCATCTGTTGAATGTAGCCCAAGATGCAAACAGCAGTACAGAGGTAGAGTGGCCATACACCTCAACCTCGAATCGAGATTGATGAATATTCAAGGGTTGATCAGCAGGTAAGGTGAAATGGGATGTTGACAAATACTGGAAGTACTTCAGCTTCAAACTCAAAGGCAATGTGGGGACCAAGAGACCTATCCAGATGACAAGCATGGAATTGCTGAGTACCAAATTCTACAGACTAAATTCCAGGCATGCACCCACTGGAGTCTACCGAAAATGGTTTGACCGTCCAAAGGACGACAAAACTGGTGTTGTAAAGGGACTGTATCCCGGCATGATAGCCCTTCTTCCTCCACTGCAGATTGTAGAGAGACCACTAAATCACATTCTGGAAAGCACTGGGGAAGGTGAAAGGCTGGAAAGCAGGTAGATGTTGACAAGTGCAGGTCTCTGAAATGTTTTCTTAGGAAGAGCACCGGGAAAAATGACCTTACGCGACGCGTAACTCATAGAGAAGCTGTCTATGGGCCGGTAATCCATAGCATATTTGGCGCGTGGCACTATGAGGTCCTATGGACCTGCAAGTTGACTAGATTACT
>Ga0307514_10000381_pt1 | contig 101666 bp, 92 predicted proteins | sample 16_EM_MG_FD_203088 | JGI IMG/M metagenome (GOLD analysis project Ga0307514, IMG submission 203088) | Populus trichocarpa ectomycorrhiza microbial communities from riparian zone in the Pacific Northwest, United States - 16_EM | ecosystem: Host-associated > Plants > Roots > Unclassified | place... | reverse complement strand
GCCCCCCCCCCCCGTATGAAGCAACTGGGATAATGTAGATGGACTGAGCAATGGGGAGTATATAGGCATCACCACATTATATGAAATACACAGTCTTTCGTTCCCACCTCTTGGTCCCATGCACCTTGCCAAGGTGCAAATCGACTATGGACAGTGCTTTGCCTACCTGGGTACTGTTGCACCTCATAGCAAATGTCCTGTAGACCCCTGTGCGATGTGAATGTTAGGGGGGTTCCAACGCCCTATGTATAGGTACTTTGAACGGCCCTGGATCCCGATTCCTAATTTGCTCTGCTTGTTCGTGCCTTGCTAAAAGGTGCTGTCCCTCTGGTTGTTCGGGCCCACCTAAAACAATTCAAAGTCTTGTGAGCTCCTTTCCTATCTCGTAGCCAAGCACAACGCTGGCACTCTCCTGCCACCTTTCTTCGATCCAGCTCGGACTTCTCAATACCTTCCGTCTGTTCCTTATAAGACTTCTTAGGTTTCACTTTCTTTGAAACTCCAGATTTACACTGTTTAGGAAGACGTTGGGTAGTCCGCAGATTCTGCCTTGCTATCGCCTTTCGGGCTAACTCTGATTCTCGTAAAAACGCTTCGCAATTCTGCAACACCTGGTCCTGTAATTGATTCTCTGATGTACTTGAAGATTCAACGCTATCTTCGCTGGATTCTTCGGTATAATTATCGCTCGAATGTAAATGCTTATATTCAGTAGTCTCAATCTGGGAAGTCCTATCGGGGTGGATTGTGATAATATCGACACCACTACCGATCGGCGTTGCCCCAGTTTCTGATTGAATTCGAAGGGTATCAATATAGGTAATTAAACCTTCCCTTAATCCGATACTTGACGCCAGCCACCAGACACACTGAGCTATAACGATATACTGATGATTCCTAGCGTAGGAGAGGATTTTCTTGAGGGCGTAAACGATTACGTCGTTATTAGATTCAAAGGTAATCGTCATAAGGTAATACTTCACCCAGGGTGCAGGGCTGCCGCTACAGAAACCTAATAGATTCTTATATATAAAATAGGTAGGTATAGGTATCATTAAAACTTAATAATAAATAAAAGTTGTCTTCCGCTTGTAGGTATTGTATCTGTTTCGGTGCTAGAGCATGTCCTTTTCATTGCCGGAACAATGTAACCTTTTTATAGAAAGTTCTCGGGATATTTACACAGGTGCACCCATATTTCCTGTTCATGATTCTGATAGCAAAGTGCTTTGCGACTTACATTCATTATCGTATGCATGCATGCTAAGGCACACTGCACCGAATGCGCATGGTAGAAATTGCCATGTATCCCCAACATTATCGTGTTCATGCAGTTGCGGTATTAAAGCATTACGCTCCTGATCAAAATCAGGCCACAACTGCACGATATCATATATCAGGTTTTAACTTCAACTTGAACATCTCACACGCGTATGGTTCGGTAATCAGGAGCAGCTGCCGACATAGCGACAATGTCTTCGAGCAATATATACTGCAGCATAATTGCATCATAGGTTTACGTGGCAGTGAACCACCACTATGCCGATGTAGATCAATGATACGCACTTAGCGTTGCGGTTGCCTATCGACACAACTCAATGTGCGGGGATGCTTCGACCTCATATCAACAGTCGTGCCATAATCCATCAATCACGTCGCTGCTTAGGCCGTGACTATTCCCTTTGACCGGGGAGTGCCCAGTAACCAACCTCGCATAAGAGATTGGGCTTAAGATCCCACTTGATAGCTTGCAACTAACGATTGCCGTGTCAGCTTTCACAGACATAATACCTCTAGTATTTGGTAAATGAATCTGGTCGAAAACTATGCGCACGGCTGATAACGAATATCCCTGCTATGACGACATAGCTGCATCATCAAATCAGCTGCCGCAGCATGTGTTGTCAATGAATCTGCTAAGCCGAAGCTTATTCAATCGAGATGTGCCCCACTCATACCCCGCTAAAGGTATTTGTAACTGAAAGTTCTGGGGATGCCTAGGGCAGGCGTTATGCATGTCAGGTGGCCCGAAGGTTATTTCACTGACAACTACCCATCATCGGTTATCCCAGGTTACATAGACACTGTTAAGGGAGAACCCCTAACAGTGAAGCCTGTAGCCGTCTATAGTCAGTTCATAGAGATGTGTGTGTTGGCCTATGGAAGTATATACAGCTGGCAGCCAGAGATAGACCTCTACCAGTCTTCATGGCCTGCAGTCTTCGCTGCTATACCGGTGCTGTACACTATCTCTGAGTGTCTGCTTGAGAGACTGATTGAGAGCCTGCCTGAGAGCCTGCATGATAGCCTGCTTGAAAGCCGCTTTGAAAGCATGCTTGAGAGTCTTCTTAAGAGAGCCTCACATCGGAAGGAGTAGAGTTTTCCATGGACAACCTTTGCCCAATGGAAGAGTCGGAGTTTGTCGAAGCTTTGGCTAATCGCAGGCTCAAAGTCTGTGGAAGCTTTGATGCTAACATTGACGTAGCCAACCTACTTGTCTAAGTGCTTCTGGTACTATGATCACCATCACCAATACCATTATCATCACCATCATCACCATTATCACCATTGCCATCATCACCACAAGCACTGAATGCACCCACAGCCACCCCCAATCGGTGGGAAGCGAGCAGTAGATTCCACTGCATAGTCTGAGTCAGAGATCTGCTCTCCCCAAGATCCAATTGTCTACCTTTCCTGGAGAATTTTAGACTACAATTGTCACCACCATGAGAGTGAGGGATCGTAAGATCTCGTGGCGGTGGCGCCACTAAAAATAAGAATCAGACTATGATATTGACCGATGTCAAGATTTTGGCCTCCTGGCACCCACCTCCCACCTCCCGCCACCTGGTGGCTGGCGCCTGCAACTCTGCCAGTCTCTGGATCCAGCACCCAGCAGCATCGATGGGGGCATATAGTCAACTGAAATTGGGAGTGTCTTGCCTCTGGAGGGTGTACCTGGGAGCGTGCTCGGGAGTGTGCATGAGACTGTCATGGGAGCTTACCCGGATGGGTGCAGCCAGGCAGGCAGGAAGTGTACTCGAGTGCAATGATGACAGTCCTTGAGAGCATGCTCGGATGAATACTTGAGAACATACTCCGAGGTGCATGTGAGAGTATCTCGAGAGCTTACTTGGGAGCACACAGTAATGCAGGCTGGGAGCATGTCTTAGAGTGCATTTGGGAGTGTAATTGAAAGTGTGGTGGGGAGTGTGCTTCAGAACATCTTGAGAACTTCCCTGGGAGTGTGCAATAAAGTGTATTTGGCAGTTTTGTTAAATGTAGCATGATGTATACTATCCAGTGCACCTAATCACATGCATTTCATAGTAATCTAGTCAACCTGAAGGGCCATAGGACCTCATGGTGCCACGCGTCAAATTTGCTATGGATGACCATCCCAGAAATAGCTTCTGTATGAGTTACGTGTCGTGTAATGTCATTTTTCCTGGTGCACTCTTGGTGAGCTTTCATGGATCCACACACTTTGTGTGGTTTCTCATGGCCGGGTACCCCTTCATATCCTCTCACACCCTTCCTACCCTGCTGAGGCCAGAACTACACATTCTCGCAAATTCCCTTCAGATGGAATGAGAGCCCTGCCGTTTTATCACACTGTAATTGAGTGACGGTGGATATTCACTAGGAGGTGGAGATCGAGTCAACTTAGAGATGAACTCCAAGGCCGTGATAGAGCAAGTTTCAAGATGCACATAATGGGGGTAATCGAGTGAGTTTGAACATACACTTGGAGGCCATGATCAAGTAAACTTAAAGATGCACTACAATGCTGTGATCGAACATATTGGGATGTAAACTTAGAGGCAGTGAGCAAGTTGAGTTGGGGATGCACTACAAGGACGTGATTGAGCAAGTTTGGAGATGCACTCGGATCCCGAGCTTAAACATGATTGGAGATGCATTTGGAGGCCATGATCGATCGAGATTGGAGGGTATTTTGAGGTGGTTCATCCGGAGGCAGCTGATTTGAAGGAGGTAGCTCAGGAGGAAGGCCCAATGGGAGCTGAAACTCTATTTATTGGTTCACTAGTAATTGTTGTTAGGGGTTCTCCCCGATCAGCATTAATGGTACTTGCATTAGGTATAGGAATACATGTCACGGAGTTACTCTCGGTCTAGTCACGTGATTTGCATAATACCTATTCCTGGCATGCATGATAAACCAGTCTAATGTCCCCTAGCGGGAATATATAAGAAGCGCGTGTTGGTTGAATAAGTGACCAAGTACACTTAGCAGATTCACTTGTGATAATGCAACTATGTCGCCATTGCGGGAAAACTTGTTTTAGCCGTGCACATAGTTTTCGAACTACATTCATATTTCTGAAACTAGCGGGACATGTCTATATGATGCAACAGTTGATAGTCAATATGCGATTACGAGGAATCTCCAACATATTGCCGCAGGCGATAAGAGGCATCGGGGCACTCCCCGGCCAAAGAGAATATTCTCGGCCAATCATGACGTGACGGAGGAATTGATGACGTCGGCTGATGATATGAGGCCGGAAGCAACCCTGCTCATTGGTTTGAGTTAGAATGCATTGCAATGTCAGACTCGTATTCTATACGAGCTGACACGTCAGGATCTACGTTGGCATAGTATCGGTTGGTCGCCGATTAAATCTATGATGCATGCCAAATAGCCTTTAGGGTGAGGCATTATTTTGCGATAAGCACTGCTGACCAAGATCGGTAGATGTTCCAACTATTGATGCGAACGGATTGCGAGATGTCTAAGTTCAAGTTTCATCTGACACACTGCATGACGCGTGATGTACGGAATGGATGGCCTGATTCTTATCAGGAGAGCTAAAGCTTTAATACCTCATTAACGTAATACGTATCTGTTATCAGTGGAGTCATAGCTTCGAAGTATGAGTGTACAAGCCCTCGAAGAAGACTATAAAGAGATGGCATTGCTCTGGCAATGAGAAGAACAAGCTCAAGCAGCAATCCACAGTCAACAATCAGAACACTGAAGACGATCTTAAAATATTATTAAGAATTCTTTCTATTTTTACAAACAAATAAAACCACCACAAACACCATTTCCACTCTCATCCATCTACATGATCAAGTAGTCTATGTCTGGACGACCCTTGACACAAGCCGAATACGCTCTGCAACGAAGTGTCCAGCTATTCGGAAATTTGCTTTTTCAACTGGACGAAGTACGTTTAACCCACATTTACCGAGTTGTTTTACATTTCTGTCAACTCGAGAATATCGACTACCTGGTGTTGAGGTACTTGAACACCGGTGCACTACCATTCGAGGAGTTGGCAGAAGAGTGGTTACAGGTCGGGGAAGTTTAGTCTTCCTATACATCGGAGACGGCAACTGGAGAAGGTTTAATTTTGGGCGCTCTTGGGCAAGTGACACGAGAGGTTGAGTCTTTGAGTAAGACGAGGAAAAAGGAGTAATAGATAGGCGGTTGTACTTAATTCAATAAATGTTGTATTGATTATTGGGATTAAATACCCCCGTAACAATTGTGGTGATGTTGTGAATTTAGTAAACCAGGTCCACAGAGAGTTGAGAGACTGACTGGCAGCGGGAGTCTGTTGATCTTCAGATGACATAGTACTTGGCATATGCAGTATTTGGGTTATGCAGTACCCAGTGTATGCAGTCCTTGGCTTAGGCAGTCCTCAGTGTATGCAGTCTTCAGCGTATGCAGTACTTGGTGTACGCCATACTCAGTGAATGCATTACTCAGTGTATGTTGTACTCTGTAGTGTTTCCCACAGGTCCGGGTAAGCTGCCTGTGGTCCTGCTTTCAACCACAAAAACGGTTCTGCTCGGCTCCAGACCCATCCAAAAACCCGAACCACTCTATCTTGGTGGGGTTGGTACCAAGACTTGACATAAACGTGCGGTTTTTTGGCCAGGTGTATCATACAGCAGAGCCTTCTTTTCGCGAACTCAGTACTTTGGCTGCAATTAAATTTTGGAGTTGTGATCATATTACATTAAGATTTATAAAAAAAAGATGTGGTTTTTCGATGTGGTACAACCCGTTGCAAGGGTTCCCATTCAGTTCCAACCCGAACCCGAAACGGAACCGCCACTTTGGAACCGTTGCTAACACTAGTACTCAGTATGTACAGTACTTAGTGTATGCTGTACTAAGTGTTCACTCATGATCATGGCATGCAGAGATAGTGAGGGAATACTTAACTTCAGGTTCTCAGGTGATTGTACAGTGGAGGACGAGAAAGAGAGAGATGAGATGAGATGGGACATGGTTGTGAGAAACTGGGACTTAAGAGAATTTTGTGTGCGACTCAAATTACCAATCCCAATACAGTGGGTATGACTCTGGATCCAGCTGCTAATAACACCAATACGAGGTTTTTGATATCTAATCAGGCAAGTCATCCCCCTGATTTCTCATTTCTGCGGGTATCCCCCATATTGTTCTGATCTACATCCCCATCTCTTGTTCCAGTCCACAACTCTACACCAGGAAAAATGTCTGTATGGGATGTATGACTCATAGGGAAGCAGTTTCTGGGACGGTAATCCGTAGGATATTTGATGTCTGGCACTGTGAGGTTCTATGAGCCTGTGTGCTGACTAGATTACTCTAATACACATGCAATTATGTGCGCTTGATACTATACATCATGGTGCATTCAACAAAACTGCCAAATGCACTTCATTGCTTGCTCCCAAGTAAGCTCTCAAGATGCTCTCAAGATGCTCTCAAGTATACTCCCAATTGCACTCGATAACACACTCCTAGCCTGGTTGACTATACGCTTCCAATTATGCTCTCCAGACACTCCCAAATACATTCTGAGTATGCTCCCAAGTACACTCCCAGTACACTCTCAAGAACCCCTCCAAAGTATGTTCTCAACAACACTCTTCGGCATGCTGTCCAGGACGCTCCCAATTGCACTCGATGGTACACTCCCAGCCTGCTTGACTGTATACTTCCAAGTACGCTCTCAAGAGGCTGTCACTCACATCAGCAAAATATATTTTAGTCTCTGGGAGCCTCCAGAAGTGTCTGAGAGGATGTGGAGTGTAAACTTAGACGCGTTAATTTCAGGGGAGTATCAGACAATAGAAGGGCATTCCGGCTGGCCTTCACAGTAACTGAGATCTCGGATGACTGGTACAGGAATACCATTGGAGTGATTGTGATAAGTTTCGGAACACCTCGGAGCACCGGAGAGAACTTTGGGTGCACCTGTGAGCACTTTGAAGCGCCGGCGAGAAGTCTGGGAGCGGCGATGACAAGTCTGGGAGCGCTGGCGACAAGTCTGGGAGTGCCGATGACAAGTCAGAGAGCGCTGGTGACAAGTCTGGGAGCGCATACGACAAGCCTCCAAGCGCCTGGTACAAGTCTGGCAGCACCTTGAATAACAGTGGAGCAGTCTGGGAAAAACATCTTTGGGAATGCTGCAGGTGTGCCTGGAAATCATAGCTACTACTTATCATTCAACGATTCTTAAAACTCATGTATTCCGATTGTATTCTCATCTATGTATCTATGTATTTATGTATCTATGTATCGATATAGCTACCCATCTACACAGGATATATCTGGACTGGCTGCAGGTGGTGCTTGAGAGACATTCAAGGTGCGCCTGAAAATGTCGATTCAGTGAACTCAGAGATACACTCCAAGGCCGTGATCAAGCGAGTTTGGAGATGCACTTGAAGGTGGTAATTGAACGTAGTTGGAGATACACTTAAAGGCCGTGATCGAGTAAACCTAGAGATGCACATCGAGATCGTGATCGAGTGAGTTTGGAGATGCATTTGGAGGCCGTGATCGAGCGGGTTTAGAGTCCGTAATCAGGCAAATATGATGATGCACTTGGAGGCCATGTTCATGTGAACTTGGAGGCCATGATCGAGCAAGTTTAGAGGCTGTAATCGAGCGAGTGTGGAGATGCACTTCGAGGCAATTATCGTGTGAACTTGTAGGCCGTAATCGAGTGAGTTTCGAAGGGTACTTGGAGGCAGTCGATGGACGGTGCGCCGGGTCATGAGAGTCAGTTCATCAGTTAGTTAATACGTAAAGGTGGGAATGTGACAATGTGACTTTACCTTCGAGCTGTCATAGAGAGCTGGCTGAGGGCGGTTGATCGTGTAAGGAGGGACGCCGGAAGCTGAAGCTACATTCAGTGGTCAACTCGTACTCAGGAGAATGAATGGAAGATACACAATCTTGGGTGCATGCTGTACTTGGTGTATGCTGTACTTGGGGTATGCTGTACTTGGTGTATGCTGTACTTGGTGTATGCTGTACTCAGTGTCAACTCATGATCATGACATAGAGAGATAGAAAGGGATGACTTAACTTTGTGTTCTGTGATGATGGTAGAGTTGTGGACAAGAAAGAGACAAATGGGGGATGAAGATGAGAACGATGTGGAGGATATGAGCCGATATCAGAAATCAGGCGTAAGACATACCTGATTGGGTTGGGAAGTCCTCGTATTGGTATAAATACACACAGGATCAGGACTCATACCTGCCATATCGGGGATTGTAAATTCACTTGCACACGGAATTCTCTTAAGTTCTAGTTTCTCATAATTATTTCCCCCATATCCTCTCATCTCTCTCTGTCTCATCCTCAACTCTACCATTACCTGTCAACATGAAGTTCAGTCATTGCTCTCTATCTCTCTGTGTCATGATCAACAGTTAACACCTAGTACAGCATACACCGAGTACAGCATACACCGATTACAGCATACAATTCACCATGTACTGCACCATCCCAAGATCGACTGTCTCCCGCTCCCAGCCAGTCTTCTCATCTTGTGGCAGACCATGGTGTACTCAACTCTCTACATTTCCACAATTACAAGTTAACCAATGAATAAAGTCTCAGCTCCCGTCACGCCTCCCTCCCGAACTACCGCGTCCAGATTGACCCCCTCCAAGTCCTGCTCCAATCTTGCTCGATTATGGCCTCCAAGTGCATCTCTATACTCACTCGATCACAGTTCCCATCTGTATCTCTAAACTCGCACAATCGCGGCCTCCAAGTTCGCACGACGATGGCCTCCAAGTGCATCTCTAAACTTGCACGAACCCAGCCTCCAAGTGCATCACTAAACTCGCACAATCACAGCCTTCAACTTTGTGTGATGACGGAGTACAAGTGCATCTCCCAACCTGCACAATCACAGCCTCCAAGTGCATCCCCAAACTCGCATGATCACAGCCTCCAAGTGCATCCCCAAACTTGCACAATCACGGCCTCCAAGTGCATATCCAAACTCATTTGATCACAGCCTCCGAGAGTATCTCTAACCTCGCACGATTACGTCCTCAAAGTTTGAACAATCATAGCCTTCAAGTACATCTCCGATTGAGTGTATAATGAGATGATGTCTATCTACCCCGGGGTCTCCGAAATATATACTACCTGTTGCTGAGTCCATCTCCGTTATCCCTGTATCCCCGTATGTATATCTATTGAGAGACTTAGATAATACATGCCATATTATGATGTAGCAAATCTTGTGACTGTAACAAAGACCAATATGATTGATGAAATGCCTTGTAGTTATGGAACACTAAGAACCACTGGTGTGAGAATATGACCCAAAGTCACCCGCAGAGCTGGCGCAGAGGTGTCAGTAGTTCTCGAAGTCTCCCGCAGATCTGCGCAGAGGTCTCAGCAGCTCCAACATTTGACTATTCTAATAGTCAATCTCGTAGCATCCAAAATACACCTCCATCACTACAGGTGCTTTCAGAAGCAAGTGAGAACGCTCTTGCAGAGTTCGAGAGCACTTTGCAAAACTTCAGGGGGGCTGGGAACATCTGGAAGTACATAGAAGCAGTGGAGAGGGTTACCGGAGTGTCTGGGAGGTTTGCGTATAGCTTCCGGACGGAATTACATTTTGCTGATGAAGATAGTCCGGAAGAAGATCAGGAATTTGAGGAAGAATTTGAGGAAGAAGAATCTGAGTAGGAGGAACTGGTAACTATGGAAAGGAATTGGTGGGATTCTGATGAATCAGATAGTGAGTGAGCAACATCAAGCTCTTAGGTCAAAGATTAATGTTTTAACACACCAATCTATGATTGGAAGACCTGGCTTCCATTTGTTTTATTTTCCCTTCTGAGGATGACCAGAAGGTTGAAACTGCTGGTCAGTAAGGGGATACGACTATACATATATGAACAAATATATCTCCAAAACTACGACCCTTATTTAACCCATTGCGGTTACACTATTGTCGAAACGATAGCAAAGGCAAAACGCAAAGCAACTGATCAACTCGACCACCTGGCCAAAAAATCAAATACTTCAACTGGTTATGTTTTCTATGAAGCTTCAAAGAAAAACAAAAAGATCAGCAAGATATCACCCACCAAAAGTGGGAAGCGACCCATATACAACTTCTTTATCGACTATAACAAGAAGTGTTATCCTATGTGATGCCTGCTGGATCTCGGAAGCACTAGCTTTGTTATATCTCCAAATGCAGCAAAGGCTTTTAAAATACCTGTTATTAAACGAACAAAGAAAGTACAATCTAATGATGTCACTGGATGAGAAATCCTTACGGAAGTCTTTATACCATTCCATTGGGGTTATCCTTTGGAAATCATTGATCCTATAACGACGAAGATCATGTGTTTGAAGTATAGGAGACTTCTAACAACTATGATTGCATAAGTCCAGCATGGTATCTTGAGAAGCATAAAGCTCAGGTAACTACAACATCTCATTTACATTTCCCTCATTGTGCTTCTCAATGATACAGTCACGAAAAGATACACCCCGAATATGCTACAACATTCGATACATGACTAGCAGTAAACAAGGATGCTACCCACCTTGGATCTTTAGTTCAATCTACTCCTTCAATGTTTGATCAATTACCAATGCAATACCATAAGTTCCTGTTGCTGTTTGACCCGGAACTTGCAGAGTAATTACCTGATCATCGAGGATGCGATCATGGCATTGAAGATATTACATCCAAAGAGAAGTTACAAATGGAACCAATTTATCAATTGTCACAGGAGGAGGAAAAGATATTGGTCGAATACCTTGAGAAGATGATTAGAGAAAAGAAAATACCTCCATCAAGTAGTTCAGTGGGAAGTCCTATATTATTCGTTCAAAAGTCAAATGGGAAAGGACCTTGTGTATGTGTGGATTATCGACACCTAAACGATCACACCAAATAGAATAAATCTCCTTTGCCAATTATGGACAAGTTATCAAGAAAAATGAGAAACTGCGATTATATTACGGAAATTGATATGATGTGTTACATGGGTGCTTTACCCTAAGTAACCATACTTGAAACTTGTAAGTACATACTAGGTTCATGGCTGTAGATTCTGTATCCAAAGGGTGCCTAGATATTTCCTCTTATTCCTGGCCAAGGTTCTTAATAACCTGGTCTCGCATCTCTTGTAACCTCTTCTGTCGAGTAGCTTCGGAAGTACTTCTAGGTTCTTTCAGCCTCTTCGTTTTACGAGCCTTCTTGAGTTGGCTCTTCGTCTGAGGTTGTGGATTGATCCATTGTTGCCTCAAATGGTATAGAGTCTGTTCAGAATCCTTTATGAACCTCTCTGCTCGATCCAATATTTGTTCAGCTCATTGATCCTCAGTAATATCCCTCGGTGTAGTGGATATGACTTGACCCCTGGTAGTATCCTTCTGTGCAATGGATAATACTCAATTCTCCTTGGTTCCGACCTTGGCTCATTCGTTAAGGTTATCGATGTATATAATCAATCCTTGTTGAAGACCTAACATAGCTGCTAGCCACCAAACACACTCAGCCACGAAGATGTACTGAGTATTCCTAGCAAATGATATCATTTTTTTGAGAGCATGAACTATAACAATGTTTTTGTTCTCAAATGAAATGGTCATTCCTGTATCCTTATCAGAATGATATTTAACAAAGGTGCGGGGCTGCTGCTACACAAAGCTAATAGATTCTTATATATATAATAATAGGTTCAGGTATCATAAAAACGCAATAATATATCAGATCATTCTTTGCTGGTAGGTATCGTTCGTCTGCTGCTAGAGCTGTTTCATTCATTGGCAGAGCAATGTGATCTCTTTATAGTCTCTTGAAACCCTCTTCAGACTATGATTCAATCCCTCATGATAGCCACATTACTTTGCGTCTTACTTTCATAGAATGCGCCTGTCAGAGGTGGCAACAAATCCCTATGGTTATCGTGTTCATGCATAATATCATTTCAGACCATCAAATCAGACCACAACTTCAACCTTGACATCTTGCAATCGTGTGATTCGGTAGTTGGAACATTCAACCAATACCTGCTATTGCCTTGTCGCATTTAATTACCCCTCTCGGATATTAATTCTCGTGTCAATATATTTCTTATGAGGCTAACCGATACTAAGCCAACGTACAACTTAGACATGTCATGCCAACGTCATAATTCCCTCAGTTTCATCATGCTTAGGCACTCTCGCCAGGATGTGCCCCACTAAATCAATACCCGGAACAGGTAAAGGTGGCAAGCCCTTGTACTCGCATATTGACTATCAACTGCCATCCATATGCCCAGGCATGTCCTGCAAGTATCCAGACATGAAAGAAGATAGAAAACACTAGCACTGCTGATGATTTTGTCTATCATCCCAGTAAGGCATAGTATTTGCAATAACTCTTGCTAGCCTCAACTGTCTACAGTGTTCTCGCAACTAGTATAATCCCGTGCTAAAGGGCATACCACGTGGCCTAAAGTGTAATACTTGCATGGGTGTAATGCATTTGCCTATTACCAAGTGCCACTATCATTGCTAAGGGAGAACCCCTAACATGGAGGCAGGGTTTCACTTAATGCGAATGGTTATAGGCCATGAAAAGTTTACCGTGTTTAGGACTAAGTTTGGTCAATACAAATATATAGTTATGCCTTTCGGTTTAACCAATGCACAGGCAACTTTTCAAATGGAAATAAATCGTATATTACAACCATTACTGGGAATGGAACTAGTTATTGATACAAAAGATGCTATTGATGAAGGCAAAGGAATGGTGGTGGTGGCTTATATTGATCATATTCTTATTGCCACAAAGGTTTCTCTCAAAAAACATCATCGACAGGTCTCTAAAGTATTTCAGCTACTTATCAATAACCATATGTGCATGGAAAGCGATAAGGGTATATTCGACGCCAAGGAAGTACCATTTCTGGAATGTATAGTTTACGGATCTGGGTTAACAATGGATCCTGATCAGGCCAAGGCAATTGTCAATTGGCTGCGACCAACTACTACAAAAGAAGTACAACCATTGTTGTATTTATGAACTTTTATTGCACAGTTGTTCCCGGATATGCAGCCATTGTCGCCCTGATTACAGACCTTTTAAGAGGAAAATCTAAGGATATTATGTGGGGAAATGCTCAGGAAACAGCTTTCCTTATGATTACTATCTGCTTGACCTTGGGCAAAACTCCGATTTTAGGTCATTATGACCCATATCGACCAGTACTGGTTGAAACTGATGCTTCAGATTTAGCTATAGCAGGCATACTATCCCAGCAATTCGAAGATCTGAAATTGCATCCAGTCAGCTGTATATTTGTCAGGGGTTCTCTCCTGGCAGTGTAATAGTCATAGTACTATGAGGTATGTCCTTTAGCGGGGGCATACTAGGCACGTCTCGATTGGGCAAGCATGGGGGCTTGGCGGATTCATTGAAAGCAAATTGCTGCGGCAGCTGATTTGATGACGCAGCGATTTCGCCAGATCGAAAGGACTAGGTCCTGCCGAGCGAGTTGTTCTCAACCAGATTCATTCCTGGATATTATGCGGTTGCGAGTAGCGCACGGCAGTCGTGCTAGTAAAGGGCTCTCCGGTATCCAAGCCTATTGGATGCGGGGCACGTCCGGGTGATGTTGAAACCGGTAATGCGGAGACCTAAGCACATTATGACTGAGGGGACATGGCGTTGGCTTAAGCTAAAAGCAGACACCCGGCATTGAGTTGAGGGCAGGGTCTGCAATGCTTAATCAAAGCTTTGATTAACGCGCCCTCTGTTCTACGTTGGCATAGCAGTGGATATTAACCACGTAACACTATGAGTTATTAATTTCCACTGCGGAGATTAAATAATGCAGACGTGTCTTTCTGTTACATTGAGCAGGCGTTCCAACTACCGATCATCGACGTTTGCAAGATGTCAAGTTGAAGTTATGGTCTGATTTATGAGCCGATATGATATCATGCATGAACACGATAACCAAAGGGATGTCTGGCCGTTGTTAGTCGAGGCGCGGGCAGCAGGCCATAAGACGCTCAGACACGTGGCTATCAGTTGAGGGATTAAATCATAGTTCCACTTGGAGTAAGCCAAGGGACTATAAAGAGATCATACTGCTCCAGCAATGGAGGAGGAGAAAAAACGATACCTACCAGCGGAGAAAGATTCTTATTTATTATTGCGTTTTTATGATACCTATACCTATTATATTTATACCAAGAATACATTAGCTTTGTGTAGCGGCAGCCCCGCACCCTAAGAAGAACAGTTCCCACGAATGACTATCACCTTCGAAAATAACGACGACGTCATAATCTACGCCCTCGGGAAGGTTATAGCATACGCCCGAAGAAGCCAGCAAATCTTTGGGGCCCAGTGCGTGTGGTGGCTTCCGTCTGTTATCGGACTCGAGTTAGGATTGATCGCCCACATCGATACTATTCAAGTCAGAGAATATCAGGCGAATTCAGACGAGCCAACGGATTTCCAGAAAATTCAGCAGACGACAATACTTAAAGCTCCAGCTAAGATTCAAAAACAACAAGAGGATAGTGATTCCAATTGCAAGGATAGAGTGCTTAATGAGTGCGAAGCATTCCTGTGAGACTCCAGACGACTACGAGAATTGGCAAAGCCCAAGGCTACTGGAAGAACCAAGACCGGACGAATAAACCCATTGGCGGCTACGAAACAGCAACTTAGGGTTACCAAGGAAAGGACTGTATCTAGAGCAGTTCAAAGATCCGCGAAGACTGCAGCCAACGATTTCCATAGGATGGACGGAATTGATTCAGACGAAATTGCTAGAAGGAAGTTACCAGGAGAGTGTTATTGCTGTGCCTGGCCCTCCGATAGGAAAAGCGTGCACAAGGTTAAGGATTGTGTACGACCTATTAAGTTAGACACGGGAACCGCTAACTTCCCCAAGGCCAGGGAATACCGGAAGCAGCAAAAATCAGAGTTAGGATCCAGCCTCGAGGATACCTCTGAGGAAGAAGATAGTTCCGGTAGGGAATAGGATCTACGGCCATGAACCTGGGTATAAAGTATCAGCGGATACTTAGTTATGTTACTCAGGGCATACACCCCCGTAACAATAATGAGGAAGTTATCTTCGGACGAGCTTAATTACAATGCATTCCATCCACAGATGTTGGACATCGTCTTTTCACTAAAGAAGTGGAGGTATTGTTTGCAGTGAGCTGAGCATAATAGTCTATTCTAATCATCAAAACCTTACTTATTTTAAACCGGCCGTTACTTTGAATAGAAGCCAAGCAAAGTCGGCAGAAGAACTACAAGCTTTTAATTTCGATGTATATTATTGGAAGGGTTCTTCTAATCAAAAAGCCGATCTATTGTCAAGGTGCCTGGCGTTCACCTCTAAAGAAGGGGGTACAACTGCAGCTGGTCAACAAATGTTGCTAAGAATGGAACAGTGGCTAGAAGTGGGAGCTATGAAAATAGAAGATGGCAATGTTATTGTTATTCGAATTGGGGCAATTGAAGTTGATCAGTGACTACCAGAAGCTATGGAATGAATTCAGGAGAAGGCGTTACTTGATGAAGATTATATGGCAATTTGCAGACAGCTCAGCTCTGGAGGCAATATCGATAAAGGATATGAGATTCGAAATGACTTGCTATGCTGGAAAAATAGAGGTCACGCACCAAACGGATTAGGGAAAAGAATTATGGAATCCGAACATGACTCTAAGGTAGCAAGACATTTCGGACGACAAAGAACTATGGAGCTACTAATGAGAAATCTTTACCGGCCCAATATGGAAACAAATATCCGGATGTATTGCAATGAGTGCAATAATTGTCAATGCACAAAGGCCCCTTGTCATTCTAAACATGGCTTGCTACACCCATTCGAAATGGCATGCAAACCATGGACAAATATCAGTACCGACTTTATTACCGACCAACCAGAATCGGAAGGAGCTACAATGATATTGGTTGTGGTGGACCATTTTATGAAGATGGCCCATTGTATACCAATAAAGAAACATGATAGTCCTACAGTGGCTAGATCATATTTGGAAAATATCTGGAAGTATCATGGGTTTCCAGACGATGTGGTTTTGGATCGAGACAGAACTTTTACAGGAAAATTCTGTACCGACCTATATGATTATTTGGGTATTAAACGAAGTATGAGCACTGCTTATGACCCACAATCAGACTGACAAACAGAAAGAATAAACCAGGTTGTTGAAAGTTACTTAAGGAGTTATTGCAACTACAAGCAAAATGATTGGGCATCTATGCTAGCTATGGCAGAGTATGCTTATAATAATTCAAAGTATTCAGCAACAAAGATGTCTCTTTGTTATGCGAACTACAGATTCGAGCCTCGCACCAATTGGCCAACGGAGGTTCAGTTTAACAATCCTGCTTTGAACCATTATGGTTATTATATAACATCAGTCAATTCGAAGTTATTACAGCTATTGAAACAATAAATCAAATCAATGCAAAAGTATTACGATAAGAAATGGAAATTGATAGAACCTTTTAAAAAATGAGAATTAGTAATGCTCAATTGAAAGAATATATGGGCGAAACACACATGCAAGAAATTGGAAGATAAGATATAAGTACCATTGGAAGTTATAACGACAGGAAAGAATGGAAGATATTTGACAATTCAATTACCAGATTGGTGGAAAATCCATCCTACATTCAATATTGTGCTGTTGGAACAATATCGAGGAACTAATCGGAAGAAACAAGTGATGGAAATAGAAACCGATGATGCCAGATGGACGATGGAAGCAATGATCGCAAGCTGACCATCAGACGACGATCCGAGAAAGCATGTTTATTTGGTTCAGTGGAAAGGATATTCGCATAATGAAAATACATGGAAAACGTATGAAAATGTATTGGAATGTTCGTCAGATTTGTTGAAATACTATTACGGTAAGAATCTTGGTGTTGAAAGTGATGGGCAATATGGGAAGAAAAAATGATAAGCTTTGCATTTATTTTTTAATTTTTAATTTTATATTTATTTGGAATTAATTCTTAAGTACATTGAGTGGTATCTTTTGCGTTTCTACTTGTTATGACGGAGCACTGTTGAGGTCACCGGTCCTAGAGAAGGTGGTGATGTTAGGTGATCTCCCTTATCAGCAATAATAGTACTTGCATTAGTTATATGAATACATGTCACGGAGTTACTCTCGGTCTAGTCATGTGATATGCACCACACCAAATCATGACATGGAAAATTGGCCAGTCTTTTGTCGGTTAGCAGGGATACATAAGAGTCGCATGTTGATTGAATAAGTAACTACGATTACTTGGCAGATTCACTTATGATGATGCAGCTATGTTGCCATACTGGAGATACTTGTTATCAGCTGTGCGAATAGTTTTCAACCACATTCACTATTCCTGGAAGCTAGCAGGACTTGCTTACGAGTGCAGCAGTTCATAGTCAATATGTGAGTATGTAGAACCTCTGCCTTATGGTCTCAGGCGATAAGAGTTACCAGGTGTTAGGGGTTCTCCTCTGATATGCGATATGATACTTGAGTTTGAGTCACAAGCATACACTCTTAGACATCGTCTTAAAGATGTGAAAACGCCTATGGCAGACGCTCAAGGAATACCAGCAGTACGCCTTTTAGCGGGGGTTGTACTAGTCGCAGGGAATGATACAGACAGCTGAGGCTGGCACAACTAGTGCAACTGCTTAGCCTTGCTGGGGTAAGATTTATTACCACAGTGCAGGCAGTTTCTATATTCTTTTGCTTCCGGATACTATGCGGGACTTGTGCAAAGAGAGCACATGGCAGTTGATAATCAATGCAATTACAGGGGCTCTTCACCTCCCAAGCGGAGGTGCGGCACACCCCGGGTTATAAACACCTAGGTATAATGTAACTGAGGGGATAATCCAGATGCGAGTAAAGAGACTCTTCACCTCCCGAGCAGGGGTGCGGCACATCTCAGATTATTAAATAAATCTAAGCATTATCCTACGTTGTCATAGTATCAGTGGGCCGCTGAAAGAATCTATGTGGGCATAAGATAAGAACCCTGCCGGCTTCACTCCCTGAGGCCGAGCAGCAACTACCGAAATCATACGATCGCGAGATATCCAAGTTAATGTTATGGTCTGATATATCGTCTGACATGATATCATGCATGAACACGATAACCTCAAGGGATGCGTGGCCACCGCTGATAGGTGCAGTCTTTGAACGTAAGAACGCAAAATTATGTGGCTATCATGAGCGATTAAATCATAGTGATGTGTCAAGGAATTAACGGAACTCCTAAAGGTAGTAGGACGCGGACTATGAAGAGATCACATTGTTCCGGCCATGAAAAAAAGAGGAAGCAGCGGAAAAACAATGAACACCTACCAGCGGAGAAATATCCTTATTTATTATTGCGTTTTCATGATACCTATATCTATTATATCTATATCTAGAACCTATTAGCTTTGTGTAGCGGCAGCCCCGCACCTCGAAGTATTGCACCTTCAGAGACAAGGTATTGCAATGGGAAGGGAATGATGATACCTTTTGAGAACGAATTCGACGTAATTGTTTATGCCCTCGAAATGATTATATCCCTCGCCAGAACCAATTAGTATATATTCCTGGCATAGAGTGTTTGGTGGATATCTTCAATCCTAGGACTACAAAGGCGATTGGAACTTCATATCGAGCACCTACATATTCGAACACAAGCCGCCTTGGCCTCAGTTACAGAACTCAGCATAATTAGGGAAAAGACTAAGAGTCCCGGAACCCAACGGCAAGATACGATACTTAAGGAGTGTGAGGAGTACCTGAAAGATTCTCAAAGACTACGAGAGATTACGTCCCTGAAGAAAAAAGGACGAACACGATCAGGATGAATAAATCCCTTGCCTACTACGAAGAAAGTTCTTAAGAAAGCTAAAAGAAGAACTATTAACAAATACTACCCAACCAAAGGAATCAACGAGGAGGAGATTCAGCATAGGAAAACTGAGAAGGAGTGTCTATGTTGTGCTTTGCCTTTGGACCAAATAGGAGGTCACCTCATTAAGGATTGCACCCGGACGATTAAGTTAAAATCTGGAACAGCAGTACGTGTCAGTACTTACAAGGAACAAGAACGTGCAATATCTGATTCTGAGTCATTATCGGATTCCTCTGAGAGTTCTTATAAGTTAGCACATTAGGATCTACGGCCGTGAACCTAGTACATACATTACGATAGGAAGTACTGTTACTTAGGAATTGCACCCCCGTAATACCAGGGTACTCCCAGGCCAAAGAGAGCTGACTCGGCCTAAGCATGATGTGACTGAGGGAATTATGATGTTGGCTGATGATAAGAGGCCTGAAGCAACCCTGCTTATTGGATTGAGTTAGCATGCATTGCAATGTTAGACTCGTATCAGATACCAGCTGACACGGCAAGTTCTACATTGGCATAGTATCTGTTGGTTGCAGATTGAATCTATGATGCAAGCCAAATAGCCTTATGGTGAGGCATTAATTTGCGATAGGCACTACCAACCAGGATCGCCAAATGATCCAACTACTGTAACAAATGGATTGCGAGATGTCTAAGTTCAAGTTTCATCTGACGCAATGCATGATGTGTAATTATGTCATGGATGGCCTGATTCTCATCAAGAGCGATAAGCTATATTACCTTATGAGCATGTTAACAATAATGTTATCATTGTAGTCATAGCATCAAAGACAGGGTGTACAAGCCCTGGAAGACGACTATAAAGAGATGGCATTGCTCCAGCAATGAGAAGTGAAGTTCAAGCAGCAATCCACAGTCAACAATCAGAACACCGAATACGATCTTAAAATATTATTAAGAATTCTATCTATCCAAACTAGTTTACAATTTCTTCCCTCATAAATACATGTGATTGGGCAACATATTTCTGGCCATCACTATGTACCTGCTCAGTACGCACTGCAACAGATTGTCGAGTATTTGGGCAATATTCTCTTTCAATTGGAAGCGCAGTATTTAACCAACATCTACCAGGTCGTTTTTTGTTGTTGCGAATTGGAAAATCTTGACTACCTGGTACTGAGATATCTCATCACCGGAGGATTACCATTCAAGGAATTTTCCGAGGAGTGGTTATTCGAGGATGAAGTGTAATCTTTGTCAATGCAGGAGATGGTGGCTGGAGGCGATTCGATTTGGAAGCTCTTGTACAAAGAGGGCAAGAGGTTTAGTTTCTGGAAGAAACGAGGAGAGAAAGAGAAAATTAGATAGGTGGCTATACTTAATTTAATAAATGTTGTATTGATTGTTGGGATTAAGCACCCCCATAACATTGTCAGTCATATGACTTGCCTGGTCATGTTCAGAAGACATCATAGCTGAGTGTTTAGCACCGGGATCAGAAGTAGTATGTGCTGTATGAGGAATGGTACAGTCGCTCACAAACCACAGTCTTATTAGTCCCAGTTCCTCATGATGATTTCCTCTATTTTCTCTCAACGCTTACTTTCTCTGTCATCACCTAACAACATGAAGTTAAGTAATCCCTGTCAATCACTGCATTCAATGATCATGAGTTAACATTGAGTGCAGCATACACCAAGTACTGTATACACAAAGTAATACATCAGCCCAAGATTGACCATCTCCCCCTCTCAGCCAGTCCCTCATCTATTGGCAGGCGGTATTGTGTCAAACTCTGTTCATTCCCACAGTTCTGAGTTAACCAATAAATTGAGTCTCAGCAGCAGCAAATTTTGACTAACCTTTAAGTCAAATCTCATAGCATTCTACAAGCACCTTCCTAACTGCACATGCTTTCAGGAGCAACTGAAAATGGTGGTGAAGAGTCTGAGGGAACATTTCTGTTACGGGGGTGCTTAATCCCATTAATCAATACAACATTTATCCCAATAAGTACAACCACCTATCTAGTTACTATTTCTCTCCTCATCTTATCCTTACACTCAACCTGCTGACCTTCTTCAAGAGCTTCCAAGTTAAATCTTCTCCAATTGCCATTCCCAATATGGGCAAAGGTTTAACTTCCCATTCATACAACCACTCCTCAAAATAATCTAAGAATGGTAATATCCCAGTTGACAGTTATCTCAGAAACAGGTAGTCAATGCCTTCGAGCTGTGCGAAATGTAGTTCCAGAAGGTACTTGTATGTTAAATGCTGTTCTGCCAATTTGAAAAGAAGATTCCTGAACGTCTCGACAACCATCTGCAGAGGGCATTCAGATTCTGTATATCGATGAACAGGTATACATCGCAAATTCATGTTAATGTTTGAGCGAAGTAATATTGATAAGAGTGATAGATAGAATTCTTAACAATATTTCAGGATCGTCTTCGGTGTTCTAAATATTGACTGTGGATTGCTGCTTGAGTTTGTTCTTTTCATTGACGGAATAGTACCATCACTTTATAGTTGGGTTGGAAGGTCTGTAAACCCATACTTCAACGCTATGACTACAATGCTTCATGATAGTGTTATCGCAGTCACGCCATGCACCCGGTGCTAACATGCCATGCATTCAAGTAGGACATCATGTTCATGCAGATGAGGTATTAAAGAGTTCCGCTCATGATAAGAATCATGCCATCCATCACACGATATCTTATCAGATACTGTGTCAGATACAACTTGAACTTACACATCTCGCAATCTCTTTCTTTCAGTAGTTGGAACATCTGCCAATCACAGTCAGTAGTGCTTATCGCAAATTACTGCCTCACCCTACATGCTTTGGCTTGTGCCATGGATTTAATTGGCAACCAACCGCTACTATGCCAACGTAGAACTTGACATGTCAGCTCGTATCGAATACGAGTTTGATGTTGCAATGCATACTAACTATAACCAATAAGCAGGGTTACCTTAGGTCTGTTATTATCAGCCAATGTGATAATTCCCTCAGTCATGTCATGCTTAGGCCGAGACTATTCTGTTTGACCAGAAAGTACCCTAGTTGTTCCTATCGTCTTAAATGTTAAGCCACAAGATTGTTGTACTCACTTATTGACTAACGACTGCTATGTCTGTGTGTCGGAGGATTCCCCTGTCCAATTAGACATGTTCTGCTCGTTTCAGGGATAATGAATTTGGTTGAAAACTATGCGCATGGCTAAATCAAAACTTTCTTGCTGTGGCAATATAGCTGCATCATAATAAGTGAATATGCACAGCATTAGTCTTGCTTGTTTAATGGACACGTGACTCCTATGAATCCCCACTAAAGGACCTGGGCCTGGCTTTCTTGCAAAGTCATGAAAAGGTGTGGTGAATATCAAGTGACCAGACTGAGAGTAACTCCGTAACATGTATTCATTTAACTATCGCAAGTACCATTACCGCTGTTAGGGGTGAGTCTCAAACATCACACCCTCCTCCAGGATCAGTGACCACAAAGGGTGGTTCATCATAACAAGTAGAAAGCAAAAGGAACCTCTCAACTTACCCAAGAACTAATTCCAAATAGAATAAATATCACAATAAAAATAAAAACTTTTTTTGCTTCTTTTTACCAAATCGTTTGTTGCTTTCAACTGTTGGATTCTTACTGTAATACTCCTTAAAGAAACTCAACACACATTCCAACACATCACCACACGTTTCCCATATATTCTCATCATGTGAATAATCTGCCCATGTCAGCAAAATCAACATGTTTCGTCAGGTCATCATTGGAAGTTCCGTAAGCAGTAGCCGATTCCATTTTCCATCCGGTATCATTGGCTTCAATTTCAACTGCATGTTTCTTTGGATCGATTCTTCAGTATTGTTCTAACAAGGACATGTTGAATGTCAGGTGTATTTTCCATGAATCCCGTCACTGGAGCCTGCATTATCTTCCATTTCATCCAGTTGACATACCATCAAATGGTCTGTACATTTTATCTTCCAATTTCTTGCATCAGTGTTGGCACGAATATTCTTTCCATTTATCATTTCCCATTCCCCAGTCTTCAGTGGTTCAATCAATTTCAATTTCTTGTCGTAATACATTTTGATGACTTCAATATATTGTGCGAGCTGTTTGGTTAACATTGAATAGACCACTGCCATATAGTGGCCATATAATTCGGAGGCTGGGTTTCTAATCTGGGTTTCCCTTGCCCAGTTTGTTCGAGGTTCGAATCCATAGTTTGTGTTAAAAGGTGAAATCTTAGTTACAGAATGTTTCGCATTGTAGTATGCATATTCGGCCATGGCTAACATTGTTGCCCAAATGTTTTGCTCATCATTGCAATAGGATCGTAGGCAACTTTCAATAATCTGATTTATGGTTTCTGTCTGCCTGTCACACTGTGGGTGATAAGCTGTCCACATACTTCCCTTAATACTCAAATAGTCATATAAATTGGTAAAGAATTGTCCAGTAAAAGTTCTGTCTCAATCTGAAACCACATCTTCTAACAATGCAAAATATTTCCAGATGTTTTCCAAATATGCCTGGGCCACAGTAGGAGTCTTTTTGCTTTAATGGAATAAAGGGAGCCATTTTCATCAAACAGTCAACAACTACCAATATCATTGTTGCTCCGTCAGACTGCTGCAAATTGGTAATACAGTCTGTTCTAATCTGAGTCCAAGGCTTACATGCAATCTCCAATGTATATCAAAGACAATGCTTTGCATGTTGCGGACTTGTTGTGTGTTGACAATTATTGCATTCGTTACAATAACTCCAAACATCTTTACCATATTTGGCTAACAGAAATTCCTGGTTAATAGTTCCATAGATCTTTCTTGTCCAAAGTGTCCTGCAACTTTTGAATCATGTTCTGATTCCACAACTCTTTTCCTTAATCCTTTTGGCATGTACACTCTAGTCAGGCAACAAAGAATTTCGTTGTAAAACTGATATTCTGTATCTGTAATTCCTCCTGAACTGAGTTGCTTGCAAATTGCTCTATAATCTTCGTCCAGCATTGTGTTTTGTTGAATGCGTTCCTTCGCTTCTGGTAATTGCTGCTCGACATCTAATGCTTCGACATTGGTGACTTGTACTCTGTTGTCTCTAATTTTAATATCTCCTATTTCTAACCGTTGTTCTTGTCTTAGCAATGTTGAATTGCCTGTGGCTGTTGTACCTCCTTCTTTTTGGATATACACCAGGAACCTGGACAGTGTGTCTGATTTAAGAGTGGAAGAACAGTTTCGATAAAAGGGATCAAAATTAAAGGTCTGTAGTTCTTCTGCCCAGCTTGCATGTCTTCTGTTTAATGAAACAGCGGTTTTGAAGTAAGTGAGGTTTTGATGGTCGGAATAAACTATTGTTTTATATTCCGCTTCTTGCAAGAAGTACCTCCATTTCGTTAGAGAAAACACAATAGTAAGCATTTCTTTATGGGGTATGTTGTAATTGAGTTCCGCAGAAGACAGTTTTCTGGATATACCTCTGACTGGATGTAATTTCCCGTCTTCAAACATCGGTGATAGTATACTGGCGATTGCAAAATCTGAAGCGTCCGTTTCGACCAAAGCTGAGCGATTAGGATTGTAATGTCACAAAATCCGCATTTTTCCGGCTGTGAAAAGGACTGTAACTTTTAGAAATGCTGCCTCCTGTGGGTCTCCCCAGCATTGATCCTTGTTTTTTCCTTTTGACTGATCTGTATTTGGAGACACAATCACAGCATACCCAGGAACAAATCAGCAATACAAGTCCCATAACCCTAACAATTGTTGAAATTCTTCGTTATTGTTAAGTTGAGGCCAATCAACAATTACCTTAGCCTTATCAGGATCAATTCTTCAACCTGATCCACTGACTATGAAACCAAAAAACAGAACGTCTTTTCTGTCGAATCTGCACTTATCAATTTCAACGAACATATGAAAATCTATTAGTGGCTCCAAAAGTTTGGAAACTTGTTTAAGATGGTTCTCGAGTGATCCTTTTGTGGCAATGAAAACATCATCGATATATGCCACCCCGACGATTCCTCCGTCATTATATACAGCAATCTGTGTATCAATAAGTAGTTCCATACCAAGTAGCGGCCTCAGTATTCGATTAATTTCTCTTTGAAATGTTGCAGGTGCAGTAGTTAATCCAAACAGTATGACCATATACTTGTATAGTTTAGACTGTGTTCTGAATGCTGTAAACTTGTGTCCTAATGCCATTCTTGTGAGATCAAATCCTGCTCTCATATCTATCTTCGTAATGAAATCGCAGTCTTTCATCTTTCTGGATAACTCATTTACAATTTGTAAAGATGTCGTATCTTTCTTGGTGTGGTGGTTAAGTTGTCTATAATCGACACATAACTGTAATCCATTCCAATTAGATTTCAGAATGAAAAGTATTGGACTTCCTACCAAACTGCTGGATGGTTGAATTCTGTTTTTGTTAATCATTTTCTCAAGATATTAAACCAATAGCTTTTCTTGCTCTTGAGATAGATGATAAATTAGTCCCATTAGTGACTTATCTTCTGAAGTAATAAGTTCTATTCGATGGTCGCATCCTTGTCTATCTGGCAATTTTTCCGCATGTTCTGGATCAAGCAACTAAAATCACTCGTGATATTGTTTTGGTAATTGATCTAGCATAGAAGGTGTACTTTGTACTAAAGACCCAATATGTATGGCGTCATTATGTAATACCACTCTCCTATCATAAGTAATAGAGTATTCAGGATATATTTTATCATGCCCATTGCATTGTGAAATGCAATGTGGAAAATGTTGATGGCAAGTCATAGTTCCTCCAGCCTTAGGCTTTTCGAGATACCACACTGGTATTAGGCAATCGGAATGCTTTGATATTTTCATGACTTCAAAAGCATGATCTTTCATGTTATAAGAATGGTGATTGGTGAAGGACAATCCAAATGTTACAGTATAAAGACCCTCCGTAGTAATTTCTCATGCAGTAACATCTTTCGATTTATTGTTAGTTGTTCTTTTAACTGGTATTTTAAATACTTTAGTAGCATTTGGTGAAATAAAGAAGCTATTGCTGCCAAGATCTAGCATGTATTGCAGTGGATAATTGTGATTATCGTAGTCAATAAAGAATTAGTATATAGGTCTTTTTCCAATTTGTTTTTGAAGATACGATTTGAATGTTGTCAGATTTTTTCGCAGGTTCATAACAGACATAGTCGGTAATGGTATTTGGTTTTTCGATTCTGTGACTGAGCTGATCAATTACTTTGTATTTCAACATTGCTATCCTTTGAACCATAGTGTAACCACAACGAGTTATAGATTCCGGGATGTAGAATGTAGGGATAATCTATTCACCTCTTCTGGACTATCTCACTCCGAGGGATTATGTTTTGGACTATTTTCCTCCGACATTTCCGAACCATTATTTGTCGTATATAAATCTATTTCCGAGTCACCTTCATCATTTTGTTCTTGTCCATAGGCTCTGACTTTGAGCTTCTATTATTCTTTGGCCTTTGGAAAAGGTGCCATTCCTATTTCTTTCCGTGCCAATCGGAAACAATCCATTGTTATATATACTCCCTTTCTGTCTGCAGGCCAAGCACATCTTTGGCATTCTCCGGCAGCCTTTCTCCTATCCAACTCAGATTTATCAATTCCCTCAGTCTGTTCTATATAAGTCTTGTTGGACTTATTCTTTGGTTTAAACTTTCCACCAGACTGATTGTTATTGCGCTGTTCTTGAAATACATTGTTAAAAGTTTTTAGTTTATCGAACCGAGTTTTCTGATTGAATTGAGATCATGTTTTGGTTTCTTTTCTGACATCCGACACTGATTTCATTAAACTCAAATTTTGTTTAGATTCTTCGCATTTCTCAGCCCTTCCTCTGGCTTTCATAATAATATCAATGATTTCGGCATCAGATCTTCCTGTGCAATTGACATGATGCATCTGTTCCAAGATGTTATCGGGCTGTCGATTGAGGTTAAGCTTTTTAAGCGCTGCTCCGGATACGAAGGCCTTATCATTATGCATCGGTCAGCAATATGTATTTTAGTCACTGAAAGCCTCCAGCAGTGTCTGAGAGGATGTGGAGTGTAAACTTAGATGCGTCAATTTCAGAAGAGTGTCAGACCTTAGGAGGAGATTCGTGCTGGCCTTCAGAGTAACGGGGAGTGCCTGTTACAAACCTGGGAGCGCCGACAACAAGCCTGGGAGCACCTGGGAGCATCTGGGAGCACCGACCACAAACCTAGGAGCGCCGGCGACAAGTCTGGAAGCACCTCAAATCACAGAAGAGGAGTCTGGGAAAAACAACATCTTCTTTGGGAACGCTGCAGGTGCGCCTGGAAATCTTAGCTACTACTTATCATTCAACAATTTTTCAAACTCATGTATTCAGTTTGTATTCTCATCTATGTATCTATGTACCTATATAGCTACCCATCTACACATGGTATATCTGGACTAGCTGCAGTCAGTGCTTCAGAGCAATTCGGGGTGTGCCTGAAAATGTTGATTGTGTGAACTCAGAGATACTCTCCAAGGCCATGATCGAACAAGTTTGGAGATACACTTGCAGGCTGTGATTGTGCGAATGTGGAGACTGTTATCGTGCAAGTTTGTTGATACATGTGAAAGCTGTGATTGAGCGGGATTGAAGATACACTTGGAGGCCATCATCAAGGGAGTGTGTAGATGCACTTGGAGGCCACGATCGTGTGAACTTGGAGGCTATAATCAACTGAGTTTAGAGATGCACGAGGAGGCCATGATGGAGTGAATTTGGAGGTTGTAATCGAGTGAGTTTGGAGATGCACTTGGAGGCCATGATCAAGGGAGTGTATAGATACACATGGAGGCTATAATCGTGCGATCTTGGAGGCCGTAATCATGCGAGTTTTGAGCTACAATTGGAGCCCGTAATTGAGCAAGTGTGCAGATGCCCTTGGAGGCCGTAATTGAGGTACATTGGACGAGTACTGGGTGGCAGTCGTTCGATGGCGCGCCAGGGCCTCAGACTGTATTCATCAGTTTTTTACCTCACAACCGTGCTAATGTGACAGGGCAACTTTACCTTTGAGCTCTGATGGAGAACAGGGTGATGTCGGTAGATTATATAGGGAGGCACGCCGGAAGCTGAAGCTATATTCAGGAGTCAACTCTTAATCATCAAAAGGAAGGGAAGACAAACAATCTTGGGTGTATGCTGTACTCAGTGTCAACTCATGATCATGACATGGAGTGATAGAGAGGGATGATGTAGCATTGTTTTATGCGATGATAGTAGAGTTGTGGATGAGAAGGAGAGAGAGGTGGGATGAAGATGAAAACGATGTGGGGGATTATGAGTGGACTTGAGAAATCAGGGATACAACTTGCCTGATTGGGTTGGAAGCCCTCATATTGGTGTAATTACACACCAGATCAGAAATTGTACCTGATGTATTGGGGAAGGTAAATTGACTTGCACGGGGAATTCCCTTAAGTCCCAGTTTCTGACGATGATTTCCCCCATATGCTCTCATCTCTCCCTTTCTTGTCCTCAATTCTACCATCACATAAGAATACAAAGTTTAGTCATCGCTCTCTATCTCTCCATGCCATGATCATCCGTTAACACCGAGTACAGGATACACTGAGTACAGCATACCCCAAGTACACCATACACTGAGTACAGCATACACCAAGTACAGCATACACTGAGTACTGCATACATTGTATACTGCATCATCCGAAGATCGACAGTCTTCCACTCCCAGCCAGTCTCGCATCTCTGGGAAGATAATGTTATACTCAATTATCTACATTCGGACAATTACCAGGTAACAAATAAATAGAGTTTCAGCTCCAGTCGCACCACTCTCCCAAACTACCACCTCCCGGGTGACTGGCTCCTGGTTCTCCTCCAATGTCGCACGATCATGGTCTTCAAATGTATCTTGAAACCCGGTCGATCACAGAAATGAAACTCGCTCGATCACAGCCTCCAAGGGTATCGCAAAACTCACTCAATTACGGCCTACAAGTTCGCAACATCACGGCTTCCAAGTGAATTTCCAAATTCGCTCCATCAGGGCCTTCGGGTGCATCTCCAACCTTGCCCAATCACAGCCTTGAAGTGTATTTCAAAACTCGCACAATTGCGGCCTCCAAGTTCGCACAATCACAGCATTGAAGTGAATTCTCCAAACCCGCTTGACCACAGCCTTCAATTGCATCTCTCAACTTGCACGATTATGGCCTCCAAGTTCGCACAATCACAGCCTTCAAGTGTATATCCAAACTCGCTCGACCACAGCCTTCAATTGTATCTCTCAACTCACATGATTATGCTCCCCAAGTTCACACCATTACAACCTCGAACCGCACCTACACACTCCCTCGATCCTGGGGTCCAAGGGCATCTTGAAACTCACTGTATGACGGTGTCCCAGTGCATTTTCAAACTCGCTCAATTATGGCCCCCAAATTTCTTTGTCACGGCCTCCAGGTGTATCTCTATACTCACATGATTAGGGCCTCAAAGGTCGCGCAATCACGGCCTCAAAGTGCATCTACACAATTGCTCGAATACTACCTCAGAGTGCATCTCTAAGTTCAGTTGTTCACGGTATGGTGAAACAGTATCAATCGACGGCAGGCAGCCCAGTACCAATACTCCGCTTCACCTCAGATGGTATCCGACAGGAATTCATAAGACAGAGCATTTCTAGCTCGATGAGCATATGAAGAGGATGAGAGGATAGGTGTTAGGGGGGTTTCAATGACCTATGAATAGTTACTTTAAACGGCCCTAGATAATGTTCCTATTATTTAAATGTTGCTGTTCCTGTTTGGAATTTAATCAGTCGGCGACTATATTTCATTTTATGTGATTCTTTCAGATTTGAGGGCCAGGCACCGCGTTGGCACTCTTAAGCCGATGGTCGTCTTCCAATGTCCGATTTATCGATCCCTGTAATTTGAAACTTATGGGTAACCCCCGGTTCAATTTTCTTTCAGATCTTCTTCGTCGAAGTTTAAGGATTAATTTGACCAGTACTATTCCTTCCTGTATGCTTGAGTTTTTCAATATCCCATAACTGACAAGACTCATGCAAAAACCTCTCGCAATTCTTAAGTACCGAATGTTATTTATTATCGCTGCATGTGATATCGTCGGACATATTGTCTTTGGCTAATTCCTCTTGAGTAAGGTTTTGAGTTGAGTCCTAATTGATTGATATGCACTATCAGTCCAGACTCTAGTCCGATAAGGCCTGCAAGCCACTACACACAGTGAGCTGCAAAGAGTAGTCATCTATCTCTGCAGAAGGATATTATCTTCTCCAATCTGTAAACGATCATGTCGTTGTCGTTTTTGAAAGTAATGGTCATTTGAAGATTATACTTATTCAGGTGGGGGGCTGCTGCTACAAAAAGCTAATAGATTTTTAAATATATAATAGTAGGTATAGGTATCATAAAAACACAATAATAAATAAAGATGTTCTTCCGCTGGTAGGTATTGTTGTTTTTTTGCTGCTAGAGCTTGTCTGTCTCATTGCTGGAACAATGTGATCTCTGTATAGTAAACTTCTTCAGGATGTTATGCATGTGCACGCTTTTTTCGTTCCTATAATTTAATTGCTCATCACAACAATGTGCTTGGCGACTTACATACGTGATAATACGCCTGGTAGAGATTGCCACGAATTCCATTTGGTTATCGTGCTCAGGCAGGTGAGGTGTTAAAGCGTTTCGCTCCCAATAAGAATCACGCCACACCCGCATGGTATGATGTCAGACAAATCATGAGATCATATCTTCAACTTGAACATCTCGCTATCATCGGTTTGGTTGCAACATGTCTCTGAACGTGCTTTACACAAATGAATACTGTTGTATTATTTGTGTTATAGATTTAATTTCGCGACAAACCAAATACTATGCCAATGTAGATTAAATGACATCTACATTCCGCTTTGATGAAATGCTTCTCGCGGTTACCTTTCAGTTGCAACTCAATGTGCAGGGATGCTTCAGGCCTCATATCAACAGCTAATGTCATAACCACTCAGTCAAACCGTGCTCAGGCCGAGACCATTCTCTTTGGCCAGGGAGTGCCCTAGTATCAATCTCATAAATAAGATTGTCTATAAGATCCCACATAATAGCTCAGGCTAACGACTGCCTAGTCTGCAGGTTGAGGTAATCCTCACTATGCTCAGACATATCACGCCTAATATCTGGAAATGAAGCTGGTTGAAAATAACACCCTCGGCAGATGCTCCCATCGTTTGATCTGGCAGTGTCATTGCGTCATCAAGTCAGCTGCCGCAGCATTGCTCTCAATGAATCCGCTAAGGATCGAAACTTCCTTATTCAATCGAGACGAGTACCAGAACTACCCCGCTAAAGGGAAGGATGACTGAATGTTCTGGACATACCTAGGGTAGGTGTTTTGCATGACTAATAACGTAAGCTATTGTCCAGTACCCATCATTGGTTATTCCCAGGTTACATATACTCTGTTAAGAGAAAACCCCTAACAATATGAAAGGATACCCGGCCATGATGAATGAACCACACAAATTGCATAGATCTATAAATGCTTGACAAGAGTGCATGAGACCAAAGACTGGGAAAGATACAGTGTGTATTTCATATAATGGGATGATGTCTATCTACCCCAGGGTTTCCTGAATATATACTGCCTGTCACTGAGTTCATCTCCACTATCCCTGTATCTCCGTATCAATTTATATTCAAAGCCATAGATGATACACACCATACTATAGTGTATTGACTCATCTTGTGACTGTAACAGAGACCAATATGATCGATGAAATGCTTTGTGGTTATGGAACCTTAGGAACCACTGGTGTGAGAATACAGCACAAAGTCTCCGGCAGAGCTGCTGCAGAGGTCTCAGCTACTCTCGAAGTTTCCCGCAGAGCTGCGCAGAGGTCTCAGCTGCTCCAACATTTGAATAACCTTATAGTCAAATTTTATAGTATCCTGAATGCACCTCCATCACTGAAGGTGCTTTGAGGAACATGTGTGAATGCTCTTGCAGAGTGTGAGAGTACTTTGCAAACCTGCAGGAGGGGCTGGGAGCATCTGGAAGTACTTAGAAGCACTGGCGAGGGCTGCCAGAGTGCCTGGGAGGTTTGCGTATGGCTTCGGAACCAAATGTATTTTAGTTACTGGAAGCGTCCATGAGTCTCTGAGAGAATGTGGAGTGTAAACATAGATGTGTCAATTTCAGGAGAGTATCAGACCCTAGGAGGGCATTCCTGCCGGTCTTCAGAGTAACTGGGAGCACTGGCGACAATGCTGGCAGTGGCACCAGCAAACCTGGGAGCACCTGGGAGCCCCAGCGACATGTCTGGGAGCACCTCGATTCACAGCAGAGCTGTCTGGGAAAAACAACATCTTTGTTGGGAACACTGCTGGTGCACCTGGAAATTATAGATACTATTAATTGTTCAACGATTTTTAAAACTCATGAATTCAGCAGTGTGTATTCTCATCTGTGTATCTATGTATCTATATAGCTACCCATCTACACACAGTATATGTGGACTGGCTGCAGGCGGTGCTTGAGAGTAATTCAAGGTCCACCTGAAACTGAGCATTGAGTAAACTCAGAGATACACTCTGAGGCTGTGATTGAGCCTGTTTGGAAATGCAATTGGAGACCAAGATTGAGTGAACTCAGAGATGATCTTGGAGGCCTTGATCAAGAGAACCTAGAGATGCACTACGAGAGTGTGATAGAGCGAGTTTGGAGACACACTTGGAGGCCATGATCATGCAAACTTGGAGGCCGTGATCGAGTAAGACTGTGGTCTGCAATCATCTGAGGTTAGAGATACACTTGGTGGCTGTGATCGAGCGAGTGTGGAGATGCAATTGGATGCCATGATCCAGCGAGTATGGACAACTACTTAGAGGCGGTCGATGGACAGTGTGCCAGGTGCTGAGACTCTATTCATCAGTTAGCTAACTCCCAACCATGAGAATGTGACAAGGTGGCATTACCATGGAGCTTCAATGGAGAGCTGGCTGATGGCAGTTGATCATGTAGGGAGGCATGCCAGAAGCTGAAGCTACATTCAGGGGTCAACTTGTAATCAGGAGAATAAAGGAAAGACAAACTATCTTCGGTGGATGCTGTACTCAGTGTATACTGTACGCTGTATAGGCTTGTACCCAGTGTATGCTGTACTCGGTGTCAACTCATGATCATGACATGGAGAGATCACGAGGTATGTCTTAACTTTGTGTTCTGTGATGACGATAGAGTTGTGGACGAGAAAGAGAGAAATGGGGGATGAACATAAGAACGTTGTGGAGGACACGAGCAGATATGAGAAATCAGGGGTAAGACTTCCCTGATTCGGTTTAGAAGACCTCATATTGGTGTATCTACATGCCCGATCGGGTCTTATAAATGCTGTTTTGAGGATGGTAAATTGACTCACACACAAAATTCGCTTTAAGTCCCAGTTTCTCATCATCATTTCCCCCATCTCCTCTCATCTCTCTCTTTCTCGCCATCAACTCTACCGTTGCCTAAGAACACAAAGTTATGTCATCGCTCTCTATCTCTCCATGCCATGATCAAGAGTTAACCCCAAGTAAACCATACACTGCATACTACACCATCCCAGGATCAACTGTCTCCATCTCCTAGCCAGTCTCTCATCTCTCGGTAGACCATGTTGTACTCAATTCTCTACATTCCCACAATTCAGATTTAACCAATGAATGGAGTCTCAGCTTCCGTCGCACCTCCCTCCCAAACTGCCACCTCCAGATTGGGCACTTCTTTGTACTCCTCCAATCTCGCTTAATCACAGCCTCCAAGTGCATCTGGAAACTTGCTCCATCTCAGCCTCCAAGTGTATCTCAAACCTTGTACGATTTAGGCCACCAAGCTCGCTCGATCATGCCTTCCAAGTTCGCATGATCATGGCTCCCAGGCATATCTTCAAATACGCCTGATTACCACCTCCAAGTTCGCACAATCATGGGCGCCAAGTGCATCTCTAAACTCGCACGATCACGGCCTGCAAGTGCATCTCCAAACTTAGTGGATTACAGACTCCAAGTATATCTGTAAGCAGCAACGGCAGGTGTACGGAGATACAGGGGTAATGGAGGTGGATACAGTGATGGGGAGTATATATTCAGCAGACCCTGCAGTAGATAGTCATCATCCTATTTCCATCTCATCTTATTATACAATGAAATAACACACTGTATCTTTCCCAACTTTTAGTGTCACTCGCTTTGTCTGAAATGTTGTTGAGCCACACAATTGTGTAGATTCACAATGCCCCGTACTATCATGTCTTCTCACCCTATTCATACATTATTCGAGTCAGAACCACTCTTTCCCATGAACTCCGTTTGGATGTGGTGAGAGGTGTGGCGGAGTGATGATGGTGGGCTCTCTACCTTCTAGCTCCATTGTTTCACTACAATGGCCTCCAAGTGGTGCATCTCTAAGTTCTGTCAATGGGTATGTCCCTCTCAGTTCCCTCAACGAGTGTGTTAAGGTGCTCCTCCAATTACGCTCGACTACCATCTGCAGCCAGATTAAACATATGTATATATATACAGAGACTTAAATAATGCATGCCATATTATACTGTAGTGAATCTTGTGACTGGAACAAAGATGAATATGATACGACGATATGCGTTGTAGTTGTGTAAGAACCACTCTTGTGAGAATATGGAACCAAGTCTTCCACAGTGGTGTGCAGCAGTCTGGGCTGCTCTCAAAGTCTCCTGCAAACCTGCGCAGAGGACTCAGTTGCTCCAAAATTTGAATATCCTATATGTCAAATCTTGTAGCATCCAGAATGTACCACCACAACTGCAGGTGCTTTCAGGAGCACCTGAGCATGCTCTTACAGAGTCTGAGAGCACAATGTGTAGATCGAAGGGGGTCTGGGAGCAGCTAGAAGTACTTAGAAGCACTGTTGAGGTTGTGTGGAGTGTGTAGGAGAATTGTTTGTTGCTTCCGGACCGATTTATATTTTGCTGATGTGCGTCTACATTATCCTCGATGCGCAGATTCCCCTCAGGACCATGTCCGGAGTTATACTTGCCTTCCAACTCTTCGGTAGAGTCAGTATGATCGTCTGACGAAATAGACAAGGCAGGCAAAGCTTCCGGCTCTAAATATACCCGCTCTAGTTATCTCTCCATGTCAGAGTCTGCCTCATACATTCCCGTCTACAACTACAAAGCAATGGCACGAGAGATATCATCTCCTCCTGGGGTTGGTTTAACAATTCCTTTCCCTTGACCATGTCCCTTCCCCATCCCCTTCCCTTCCTCCGTTTCCTTCCCCTTCCCTTTCCCCTTCACATCTTTTGTAGCCTTCCCTTGCCCAGTTCCTTGTCACTGCGCTGTGTGTCCACATCACCCTGGCCATCGGCATTGTCACTGCCATCTCTAGGACGGCACCTCCAGCCATTCGGCGATTCGGGATTCACCCAGTTCCCATAATCATCATTATCATCGATTATCTCATCTTGATTCAGTGGGCTAACAGCCAGGAAGTCACCTGGCTTGTACTGCCAGTAGCTTGGTGGCTCATTCATTGCCATGAGATCATTGCTACTATAACAAGAGAACCGCGCCCCAGTACATTTAACCTTCCCCAAGCTGGCTGTCTGCGGTTTGAAGCGATCGACATGATCCCTGAAGGCATTGGGATTGTCCCACCCCCAATTGTTTATTTTTCGTTGGGTTTTCGCAAATATTTGCCATATATATGAGTTCAAGGCTCCCCACCACTACTCGACAGGCGAACACCTGCTCCTGTGGTGCGTCCACATTAGCTGGAATTGTGAAATGTGGAGAGACGTGAATGGGTCAAGAAAGATTACATTTTAAAAGAGGTCCCATGCCCTCTCATCTTTGATGCCACAGACAGTGTATACCCATATGAGTCCAGGGATGTGTTCCGAGATGAATTCCTATATCTAGTTCGGATTCAACAACTGGCATCAATTTATAACCGATCTTGGGATTTTTGCCCTAGCAGTTGCCTTTCCCTTTCCTGTGCAGCTGCCCTTTGGTGCCATCACTGTGAGTTGAAAATGAATCTACATCTGAGGCATTAGCATTTTGATAAAGTGGCATGTAGTGGAAGGAAATCCAGAGGGAACGTAGAAAGTTGGGTAGGTAAGTGGGTGTGTTTTGGAATGAAAGGTGTCATTTAGTGCCAGTCACTTGATGTCGAAAGAGTTCAGGAAGCTGGCGGTGAGTTTAATATGCGAGGAATAGAGAATGAAGGTGAAGGCGGGAAGAAGGGATATGTATACTCGAGTTCCTGCGATTTCTTGGTTCAACTTGTTTTGTTGGTTAATAAACACAAAATGGCCCAGCCTTCATCTTATACAACCATCAGGCACTGCATGAATGAGGAGCCTCCAGACATGATTTAGTACTCACAGTGAGGACAGTATATGATGCCGGGTGTTGCTTTGGCATCACACACCACTTTTACTGCTCAGACCTTGTGCATCTCAGAGCAAACTAAGTTGTTTTCATGTTGTCCTAACTGTATAACCATGCAATAGGGCTACCAACGCCTAGCAGTGGCAAAAGCTCATGCAACTGATGTCATAGGATAAAGAATACGTCATTGTTCACTTTTAGATACTTTCAAGCTCTGCCAAAGGGGGATTTCCACAAGAAAGCAGAAGATATACACAGTCAAATGTTCAAAGTATTGTGCCAAGTTGTTGTGCAATACTATGATAATCATGCCAAGAAGGCATCAACACCCTTAAAGCGGTGCACATTGACCTTCAGATATTGCTGTAACAGTGAATTTCAATGCTGAGTTTAATCTGATGGCAGTTATCCCCATAATTGAATGCTTTTCAAGGGATCTCGTCCCCAAGTATTGTCAGGGGTTAGAGTCTAGCGTAGTCTACACTGTACCTACCATTTTCGACTAATCCCTCCGAGGTTGCTCAATTAGGAGCCTACCTCACCTGCCGTTGCATATGCGAGCAGATAAAATGATTCCTACCTGCTTAACGTCGAACATCTCGATCCGACTATGTCTTTCTAAAACCCCTTACCCTGACACGACTCTAGTTGTACGAAATGTTCAAAGTCTTGCTAATTGTCAAAATCAACCAAGGCATGGGACTTCAGGGAATTGTCATCTGCGGCCTACTATGAGACGCGTGTCCGTACTGGCTGGCGAGAGGGATTCCTCTCAAGGAGGGTGTTCTATAGCCTCTATAGTCCAAGGTCAGAAGATTACCTCCTCATCCTTGCTGAACAATTCTTGTGTTGCAGATATTACTCAACCCGTGACTTCCACCCCATCTGCTACACTGCAACAGTCACTAAGTACTCCAACCGTGAATCCCGGTTCGGGCAGTCCTAGCACACCAGCACCTGGAGGAACTTTACAGACTGACTCAATGGATCGCGTTGTATCCTGGCCTGCATCCAGCATTACTAGCACTTCCACTTCTTTCTGCAAACTTGAAAACCTGGCTACACCCATCCCTTATCCAGAAGCCTGTGCGAACATTATAAATCCACTGCGAACGCGAGCTACAGCAAACAATCAGAGACAGTGGTAGTGGCATTTGCAATGGCAGGCAGTGTCTACAACTCAATGAATGGTCTTCGGCAGTGGCAGCAACCATCGATTTGGTCACTCAGACATGACGCATCTTGTATTTGCCACGGGGCGACTCCTGGAGCTCTACATGTGGAACACACGGCCATTCATGACTGTAAGTGACTTGGAGAGGGCAAGTTATGCAACATGTCACGTTGCGAATGCATTAGCTGAAGCCCCACACTGGTAGATAATAGAGATGTATTGGAATACCGCTCTGCAGCACAACAACATTTTGTCCATAGCAGTCAAGGTACACTCAAAGGAGTTCATGCAAGATGTATGCTGAAGGAACGGCGCACTGTTGATATCACACGCTCAAACAGGTAACAGTTTTGAACACAAGTTCATAAGGTCAAATCCCATTTTAATCATTCAGCTGGTGACAACTTAGTACAGCTTTATAATCTCCACTGCGTTGAATCTGCCTCAGAGTGTTTGGAATTCATTGATTCCCTTCTGGCACACAATAAGTATCTTTGTCCTGTAGCAGAGCATGGGGAAGGTGGGGTACCCGGTTCCAATCCAATGCAGAGAGAGTCGAAAGCTGATAAAGAATGGCAAGCATCCACTTCACATGGTGGCAGAAGCAATCCTTCAGTTTAGCAACCTCAAATCATATTCTTGGGCGAATAACCGTGGTAAGTATGTTGATGGATTTTTTCATTCATTGCTTGACGACAAGGACGGTCATATACCTTCGCCACTGATCATGTTTATCTGCAACCCGTTGGACCATACTCTCCTGGAGTAGCAAAAGGATAAAGGTGTTCGTCCGAAAGCTTCCAAGTCAATCTGAATGCGGACCAACCTGATTGCTCGAAATACATCAACTACAAAAATGAGAGTGGTAAGATCTCATTCTGCTGCGCAGCAACAGTTTACAAGTTGTTAACCTCACCTGGCATTGCAGACACGTACACATTCTTGATGAATACCTCCAACACACTACTGCAGAGCTACCAACAGAGGGTGTATAAAAACACTCTTGCTACAGTCAAGCGTCAGATGCAACAGGTGGAGAACCCAATGCCTGCAGTGGTTATCAGTGTGGAAGCAGCGCATGTTGACAATGTGATTCTTGTTGAGTATTTGACCTCCGAAGTGGCACTTGAGGAACCTGAGATCAGAAGCACGGACCCAAACATCCTGATAGACAACAATTGCACAGACGACAAACTGCATTTCAGGATGCCTGGGGACAGTGGGAATTACAACGATGAAGGTGACGAAAGTGACAAGTGCAATGGTCCCCCACCGCCAGCCAGCAACGATGGGCCGCAGGTGAACTCGAGAGGTTTGAGCTGGGAGTGAGTGATGTCAACGTGTATGAGGGTGTGGATGCAGATGATGCGGATGCTGATGTGTAGGAAGAAGCATTAGAAGCCGGTGATGGATCAATGCAGAATGTAGAGGACACAGGGCATACTAGGTTTGACCTGGGAACCAGGTATGTCGACAGGTATGAAAGCGAGGATGGGGAGGATGCGGATAAGGAGAAAGAACCATTGTAAGGCAACGACGAATCAACACAGAATGTGGATGACTGAGGGTATAGTACTGGAGCGTATGAAGATTGGACAGTATATTTCAGACCTGTAAAATACGATAATGGCAAAGCAAATGCAACAGCAAGCGATGTATCCGAAGTGAAGACTGTATTGTAATGAGTGACAACATCTCAAAAATAATCATATATGGGGAACGTACGGCATCCGATATATAGCAATAGCGGATAGCTAAAATGTGGCACTTGGCCACAGAAAGGCATAACCATCTCCAGGCGTTGTGTAAATGGCTACAGCATAACAGCAGCCCCTTTAAAGACTGTAACATATGGATCATTCTGATGTTGCGTATACGTCTCCACATTCTGGGTACAAAGTATAGAAGGTACATATGCAACGCGATGGAGAGTGTCTGTTTCTCCGGCCTGGGGTACAAGGTTCTGTAAACGCTATCAGAGCTGACTGGAACACCCAGGTTTCTGACAGGAACTTAGGTAGTTGCTGATGCACTCATTCATGTACATTGGATCCCTTTGAAGTCTAAGTAAACTGATTAGCAGTGGGGCATAACTAACTGGAGCAAGGATAGTAGGTATTGGCTTTGCCAATCTAATTCCGTGCTCCACAATATCCTTCCCTGTAGCTGCCTTCATTGTGACTAAAAATAGTTTCAAATTTTGTCCCAGTCTCAACTGGAAGGCATTTGAAAGGGAACTGTTGTATGAAATCTGATGATATGGATGGGGATTTATCATTTGCTCAGGTGCGTATAATCCCATGTACTCTTCGTCCAATTCTTTCTGCATCAAGTTTCACCTGTATATTACTGTCAGACATTATTGTTCTTTTGGACTACAATTAGATTCAATGAAATCAATCAGCTCCTCCCAGTACCTGACATCTGTGCATGGAGCTTGCAATTGATTGCTGGATGTCTGGTCATTGTTGCCATTCCGCACTTGACGAATCACAACTAGTGTTCACAGTGGTTACGGATGGTCACTTCAGGTGCGGGTCTGGGCCCAAACCAAACCGTTGCTAAATTGGCTGTCCAGGTTATCAATAAACCCGAACCGTCAACTGGGGTACGGTTCGATGGTAAACTCTCAACCAATCTGGAATGGGAGGGTTGTCAGTGGGTCATCCTGCGGATCCATCTATTGATTCATATTCGGCTCTTACTTTGGGAGTTTGTTAATAGTAGCTTATCAAAGTCGCGTTTTCAACAACCAATAATATCTTTGTGCTTGCTTTGCAGCTTGCAATGTCAATTAATTTGGAATCAGTGTTTTACCTTTGACATATTGTATTTTTGCATATCAAGGTGGTCTATAATTCCACTATAAATGCGAAGATCTGCGCAATACCTTGATTGCCAAATGTGCAACAACTAAAACTATTGACACTCTGTTGTTGGTCATTTTCAGGAAGCGGCAGGGAGCCTGTCGCTGTTGTTTTTACCAGTAAAGGCTACCAATATCCCATAACTGGATGTTTGCAACCAATTGAATATTATGGGGGTCCTTTACCCGAAGTCACGGGACTTATTAATATATACGTAGCAATATCTTATAAGTAAGTACTTGGTTCATGGCCATAGATTCTATAATAATTTATCTCTAATCTAATCAGGAGTCAATTGAGATATTTGATTTAACCGTTTCCTTTCTTTCTTGGTTAACTTTTGAGGTTGTAGCTTTCCTGCACAGGTCCTTCTTAGAGAATCAACAACAGCCTCTTCCCATTGATGCGTGGATTCCGTTAGATATTCCTCGGCTTTGCTAAGCACCGTATTGTGACATAAATCCAACACAGGAGTAGCCCGTACTTGGTCGACTTGGATTCTCCTATCTGGATGAACATAGCTGGAGGGACATCTCGTCCTAGAATCATCATGTACTACTCATGGTGTGACAGATCCTTTACAACCACCAGTATTGACTAGATTGTTAGAGCTATTGATTGGCAAATGTATCGTAGATTCTATTGGAGTGGAACACTCCAAAATAGTCTTACATGTCAGTAGGTCATCGATGAGGATAATCAATCCTTATTCGAGTCCAATAATCGATGCTAGCCACCAACCGCTTTGAGTCACGAAGACATACCAATTGTCTGTGGCGTAGGAGATAATTTTCTCGAGGACGTAAACGATGATTTCATTCTCCATCTCAAAGGTAATGGTCATTTATGTATCTTCAAAGGATAATACTTCTCAATGGTGCGGGGCTGCCGCTACAACAAGCTAATGGATTTTATGTATATAAAGAATAAGTATAGGAATTATAAAAATGCAATAATATTTCAGATCGTTCTTTGCTGATAGGTCTTGTTGCTGTTCGTTGTCCTTTCCAGTATCATCACGATCCCTCCTTTCATTTATAGCTTAACTTCCTAGCCTTATCCCTTGACTTGATTCTCAGGTTTTATTGTTTGCCCAATCAAAAGCCCGATACTACATTTTTTCCATTGATTGCAGAAATGCCTCATTGTGCCATACATTCAAATGAATGTGCCTTGCATATATTGCCTTGTATTTGACCTGTCATACCATGTGGTCTGAAAGCGTTACGCTTCTGATAACAATCTGGCTATCCATTGTATAGTATCACTTACTTCAATCTAGACATCTCACATCGTGTGCTTCGGTAATTGGACTTATAGATTGACATGGCCACCCAGCAATACAATTCCAATGTAGAACAAGGGGCTTAAGCTCATTTCAAATATATGAGATAACATTGCGATCCAAACTGAACAACTCAATGAACAGTGCTCGCGCTGAGCTTAGGGTATCATCATAGTTCCCTCAGTTACGGCATGCTTAGACAGAGTCAAACTCCTGATACCGGGACGTGCCTTGAGATTATCGTATCCCATCATGGGTAGGCGCTCAGAATCCACTCAATTGCAAATTAACAATCAACTGCCATGCATTTCTGCTTATGCTAATCCCGCATAGTATCAAGAGTTAAATAAAGATAAACAAGCCCTCGTCCATTTACAATCTCTATAGTGACCAATATGAACCCCTTTCAAAGAGCATATCACTGGCTACAGAATCATCTAGCATCGGTGCGATCCACATCTCCGATGTGTATGCTTCCATGACTTGCTTAAGTACCATTATTGGTTCCTTCAGGGAGAACCCCTAACATTGGAATATAAATAACCCAAGATGCGAGGATTAAAATTGTTGACTCGCCATTGACGCTCGTTCTCAGGATGCAGGAAGGAGCATCTCATTGCAGTTTTTGCCAGTAAAAGCTACCAATATCTGATAAATGGATGTCTGCAACCAATCGGAACATAAATTATCCAAAATCTACAGTTAAAAATCATTGAGACTCATTCTCGTAATCATGCAATGACCATGTTGCGCTCTTTTTTGTGTATAAAAGATGCCAATACAACAGTTAGGCATAGTGTTAGCAACGGGTCCGGGTAACCCACCAGCGGTCCGGGTTTGGACTGGAAAAACGGTTTGGTTCAGTTCCAGACCCGTCCAAAAACCCGACTGTGTGCATCATGGTGGGCCAAACCCGTACCCGTACCCGTCAACCCGCGGGATTTGCCCGGTTTGGCTAGACCCTTCAGTTCCAGTCTCCGGTTCTCCTTTTCGGGTTGTTCTATTTATGGTCACAGTCAGATATGTTACTGTTATGTGCAAAATATTAACTTTGGTACATCGTTCTCTTTATTGGTTGCATTGGCAGCATTTATACTCAAAACAAGGAGAGACATGCTCCCTGCTACATTCTGAAGTTGAGTGTGATCAATTGTTCATCTTGCATCATTTGTAAGATTCGAGGTCCAGAATAGCCATATTGATTGTCAAGGCAGTCATTCAGCCGGAATTTGATCAGTTTGCACATGCGACTGCGCCGACAACATTTGCAGAGCTGATGGAGATACATGATAGTGTCAGCGGAAAATCGCAATGCCGCAAGGAACCTCCCGGGATAGAGTAGCCATATATATATAGCATGCCGCAAATGACCGTCTCACATATGCTTATCCGCTCGCACAACTGACACAATACCCAATTCATCTCCGATTAACAAATTGAAGCCTGTTAAACCCGTAAGCGTTTACCCCTGCATATGTCCTCCATACCTACGTACCATACAGGAAATGGATTCAGGTGAACATATTGTATTGGCTCGTAGGTCATGTGTACATAACCTGCACAATATGTAATTATTGGCGACATATCTCTGCAAAAAGTAGTTGGCGTATCTATTTTGATACGTGAAAGAATTTTTTTGATTTCACTGACTATATTGTAAGAAATGATAATTCGTCTGTGGATGTGCAAGGGTCATACGGGCCATATGAACGGTCCAAACTCCAAACCAAGTTGATTGACAGCTGATCAACACAATATCGTCCTGCCTTTTACGGATAAGTGAGAACGCGCAATCTAAACTAAAGATAAAATTTACTCCCAAAGTTTCACTTAGTGATGACATAGGAGTCATAGAAGGAGCAGTTATTGCGCAACGCGAATCTGTATGAATGACCACCATCATGTTGCATTCATCCATACAACCAACTACATTACACCGCGTTTAGACTGGGTGCACATAGTGAGCATTGTGAAAAGTGCTTATGGTACGTCATGGAAGTCGAGTGGATCGAACTGGATATGGCAAACTGAGTATGTTGGGCTATATTAATGAAAAATTAGGTTATGGCTCTACATGCAGTGAATTGCCAGCTGAGAGCGCTGAAATGTCACCGCGCTAAGTTATCCATCGCTCAGAGAACTTCTGCATCAGTTGATCAGAAATTGATACGCGATAAAGAATTTGCATGCAACTGAGTATTGGTACAAATTATTCATTGGCTGTCAATATTGACTATATGATGATTAAAGCGACACGGGAACAGCCCCATTTTTACAATGAGCGTCAACGGAGCGTCAATGATTTTTGGATATGTAAGCAACTTAATTGGAAAGTGATTAGCATGCTGCTATTCATAATCAACAGACTGGCAGCCTTTGCAGGCAAAAGAGAATGCGGCGCGGTAACAACCACATTCTGATACTGAGCATCAACGGAGCGTCAACGATAATTTCTGTGGTAAGTAAGTTAATTGGAAACCGATTTGCTCGCTGTTATCCATAACCAAAGTATGGGCAGCCTTTATAGGCAAAAGAGAAATTGATACGGTAACAGCCACATTCTGAAAGTGAGCAACAATGGAGCGTCAACGGTTTTTGGTCTTGTAAGTAAGTCTATTGGGATGCCATTTGCTCGCTGGTATCCATAATCAACATATTGGCAGCCTTGATGGGCAAAAGAGAAAGCGACATGGTCCCATCCCCACTCTGAAAATGAGTGTCAACAGAGCGTCAACAATGTTGGGTGTTGCATCTTGTATAATCCGAGGGCTGTGATACGACATTTGCACATAATCGAAGTATTGGCAGCCTTTATAGTTAATATCTTGTGTGTCGATACTGCTACACCTCAAAAAGAGCGTCAACAGAGCATCAACACAGCGTCAACAGATTGTCAACAGAGTGTCAACGATTTTGGGTGTTGGATCATGTAAAATCCAAGCGCTCTGCTATGGCATGTACCCATAATCAACGTATTGGCATCCGTTCTTGTCAGAAGTGATCGCGACATGGTCACTGCCCCAGTCTGAAAATGAGCGTTAACAGAGCGTCAACGATTTTGTGGGTTGCATCATGTGTAATCCAAAGGCTGTGCTACGGCATTTATCCATAATCGAACTATTGGCAGCCTTTACAGACAATATCGTGTGTGTCGATACTGCTACACCACCAAATGAGCGTCAACCAAGCGTCGACAGAGCGTCAATAGAGCATCAACACCACGGCAACAGAGTGTCAACAGAGTGTCAACGATTTTGGGTATTGCATCTTGTATAATCCAAGGGCTCTGCTACGGCAGATATCCATCATCATCGTATTGGCAGCTGTTCTGAGCAAAAGTGATCGCGACATGGTCACAGCCCCACTCTGAAAATGAGCGTCAACAGAGCGTCAACGATTTTGTGTGTTGCACCTTGTATAATCCAAGGGCTGTGCTACGGCATTGATGCATAATCGAGGTATTGGCAGCCTGTATTGGCAATATCGTGTGTGTCGATAGCGTTGCACCTCAAAATGAGCGTCCACAGAGCGTCAACAGAGCATCAACAGAGCATCAACAGAGCGTCAACAGAGTATCAACACAGTGTCAACTGAGTGTCAACAGAGTGTCAACGCTTTTGGGTGTTGCATCATGTATAATTCAAGGGCTCTGCTAGGGCATAGACCCATAATCAACGTATTGGCAGCCATTCTGCGCAAATAAGATTGTGACATGGTTTCAACACCTGTCTGAAAATGAGCGTCAACAGAGCGTCAACGATTTTGTATGTTGCATCTTGTATAATCCAAGGGCTGTGCTACGGCATTTATCCATAATCGAAGTATTGGCAGCCTTTATAGGCAATATGGTCTGTGTCAATGCCACTACACCTCAAGCATCAATGAAGCCTCCACAATGTTTGGTCTTGTAAATAAGGTAATTGGTAAGTGATTTGCTCGCTGCTATCCATAACCAATGTATTGCCATTCACTATGTGCAAAAGAGCAAGTGACACAGTCACGGCGCCATTCAGAGAATATCTGTCAACTCAGCATCAACTGAGGGTCATCAATTGCTGGTGATGCAGATCGGGTAATGAAGGCACCGAATGGATATTTGAGCTTATAATTGAACTATTGACCTCCTCCCTGGTCAAAAATACAAATCATTAAAAGAAAAACATGAATTAAAATATTGTCGATCTCGCAACATGCAGAACATGCAAAATGTGATTACTGGATGTCAAATGATCAATTTTGATTGAGTACAATAATTGAATAGCAAAGGTAAGCATGTTATAAGAATTTACAGATGGACCCGCTGTACAACCCGCTCAGAACCCACCCAATTCAGACGGGTAGGGAGATGTCGATGGAACTGTACCGCAATCGACAGTTCGGGTTTATTGACGACCCGGACCGCCAATCTAGCTCCGGTTTGGTTCCGACCCATACCTGGACCCGAAGTGACGGTCCAGACCCGTTGCTAACACTAGTTAGGCAAAACAGCAACCAAATCAAAGTTTCATTACTATTCTTACAAAACCACAAATCGTTGATGCTCTGTTGATGCTCATTTTAATGTATTGTCCATTCAACATTTGCTGCCATGGATAATACTTTTCATTTTGATTTTAACTTATTGGTAGTGTTTCTGCCCAATTGAAACTTGGCCCTGTGGCAAAGCCAATCACAGGAACATTCTTGTACTGTTTGCTCTCACACGACTAAAATTTAGATATCTTGCCAACAGCTTCATCGTGCCTGCTACACATCTGTTTATCAACCGATATTCACAAGCTACTGCTCACCGTTTATCCATAACATATCCCTAACTAAAACTCTCAGTCAAGATACATAAAGAAGCTGGTGAAACATTGATGCACTCTGTCCTATTTGTTCTTCACTCCTTTATTCCTCCTTGTTTCGATTGCATTGACCATCAATAACACCTTTTGAGGGAGTCTCTTTGCCTTCCATATTGGCCGAATCAATCCGGGAACATTTGGAGCGGCACTCACATCCCACTGCTCTGGGCATTCCTGATCCTCGAAGCCATTGTCTTGCTCCATGTTAGATTCATCGTCTGCTGCACAATGGTCTTCGCAGTCATTTTGATTATCTAAGTCCCCATTCTAGTAAAGCCAATGTGTAGTGTCTGACATGGTTTCAGAGGGGATATCCTCATTACGTTTGGCTGGATGATGGTTGATTCTTCTGTTTTGGCGGACATTTAATATTTGAGTTTGTCCTTGAGGGAGGTCCTTTGCAGACAAAGCTGGTGGCAAAGATGATCGTTCTGATACTTTAAATGCAGCTGCACCATCATGTTGACAGAGTGACTAGGATGCTGTAACAATGTCTTCTGTGTCCGAAATTTGTCCAACAGTGGGCGACTGCTTGTTTTGAGTACGAGATTCGTTCTGGGTAACACATAGGTTTTGTTTGCCCCGCCACATCTCCAGAAAGTCGTGAACCTTCACCATTGGGTGCAATATGCTGTCCTCAGCCTCCATATTCATTTCTGAGTCATTTTCAGTGTTCATGGTATCCAATTCTGGGTTAGCGCATGCCACAATGCCGTTATTGCCTTCAGCAAACTACCTTACAATGACTTTTTTGCGAAAGGTGGCACCTGTGGTTTTTGACTGCCTTCAGCCAATAACATCTCGGCCAATGGAAAGACTGGCCTCCAATCTGATACCATCTGATATGATACAGAATATGCCACATACCACATTGGAGAGATCGACATAGTTGGACTCCGTTTCCTCCTGTTGACACCACCTGTCGGTTATGTCTGGTAACCAAAATGTAGTACTAATTTCCATTGGGTTGGGGTGGTGATTATTGAGATTTGGATTAATTTGCCCCAAGGTCTTTGGTGCATCAGGGGGCAAATTCAAATAAAGCCAGGCGGTGGTCAATCGGTGTCCTAAGCGATTGCTTCGTCCGGGTGTTATCTCAGGCACCTTGTTAGTTATTAAGTATTCTTCATTATTGCTGGACACATCATATATATCAAAGGATGATTGACAGGAGCTTCAAACTATTGCAAAGGGGATGAGATTGCTACTCGGTAAGTTTTCAAGTTTATTGACTGGTACATGTCAATGTTTGGGACAGTCTTCATTCTCCACATACTTCAGAAAGGAGTCTTGGAATTGGGTAGTCTAGGATGTCTTGTTGTCAGGATTAATGTAGATTCCCTTGTCCCACATTCTAAACAATCACAACTTCCGGAATTGATTGCGGTTACGTGTAGAAATGAATAGCATACCAGTCATTGGAGTCACTTCAGGATACTATTTGTACGGCTTCTGTCAAGCTAACTTCACAGCAGAGAACACGTCTTCCTTCCATTGAGTCTTCTTCTTGGCCAAAGTTCACATCATGCCATCCATAAAATCGAATATGTTATTGTGCACTGTAATCACGTGATGCAATGTGACAGTATTCCTCTTTGACATCCACAGGGTACAATATCGCAATGGCCTCAACACTGCCATGGCATACTTCACAATGGTACATTTATGTTGTGTTGTGAAAATTGGCTGGTAATCGCTGTATTTTGGATTGTGGAGCCACTTGAGTGTGAATTAGCATGATCTGTAGCCACGCTCGAGTAACCCCAGTTTTGAGTTCCAACGTGTCTTCACATCCATAATCGGAAGTAACGATATGTGGACTTTGGCTTTTTGACAGTCAATCAACTCATTTCAACAACTAGGTATCAGCATAATCAATACAGCAAGCATTCTCTGCTATATGAAAGTCAGTTTCAGGACTTTCAAAATAACATGAAATACGTACTTTCACAATTATATTTGCTAAACCTGGTCTCATGGCTGTTACTTTATTGATTCTAGCATTGCCCTCTTTTCGAAGTCTTTGATTCTTCGCAATGTCTATGATTTCATTCTCTCCAAGTGATTGATTGCACTCATGGGCATGCCAAGATTTGGTTGGGCCTTTTACACCGAGACTGCTCATGAATGCCTCTAAAGCCAGCTGTATGGCATTCACCATGCATGGTATGTGGTTCCTCAAAGCAAGCCACACGATTTCAGAGGCCTCAAGTGTTGATTGCAGCTTACATGTGATGGACTAATTCGAGGAAGCATTACCAGTCGTAATACCAAGCAAACAGCTGTCAGTAAGCTCAAAAGAATCAAGCACGTCCTTTATATGTACTGCTTGCATTGGTCCAGTATGTTGGCCCTTGACCAATCATCTTTAATTATCTTTTGAAATGGGAAAAGAACAGGCTATCAACCTCATCGGGAGCAAGTTGAACTTCACGCAATGCCCAATTTTGATTCTTATAGTAAGCAATGACTGAGATTATGGCTGGTTTGTATATTGATGTCCCTCTGTCCAGAGCTGAACTAACTTTGTTTCATCATGGCAATTGCTTCTTAATTGCATCCACGGACAGTGCATATTGCGTCGGGCAAATGTTGCAAAGGGTTATAGCAGATGGCAGTACTAGGTCATGACATAATGCCTTATATGACTGTCCTAACTCCTGAATTGATATAGAATTCCATCGAATATGAGACAAAACAAATCCTAACATGAGGGAGCGATTCCTCATGTCTTGGTGGAATTCGGAAGTTTCACAGTCCTCTGCTGCCAATTTGGAACGTTTTGTCTTTCATTTCAGTCAATATGGATTCGCCTGTACGTCAAATATGGTTTTCCTCTGCGAACTTACTATTGTGATTCCCCAACTACCTGGCCTCTTCAGGATAGCCAAAGCTGTTTCATCGACTGTCGAACTAGTCAATTTAGTGCCCTCTGACTTTGTTAATTCATTTAACTTTGCAATGTGAGCTTTTGCCAGCAAGTGTTTCCGCATTGAGCTATTCCCATGTTCTGATGGATGGCGAAGAACTTGATGACAAATGATACAGATGATGGCTGGGCCACCGGTCTCCTCAATTCTGCAATGTAAACCGAATTGCCACGAAGACCCATGTTTAGAACTATTCCAACCACTAGGCGGCTTTGAGCCTACATTCAATGAAGCCCACCAAACATCAAAGATGATTTGAAAAGTAAGGTCGCTCAAATCACAAATGGAAACACATTTTGTTTTCGAAGATATCATAACCTCGAGTAATGAGGTGTTTAATGATTTTCATTCCGACATGGCGGTGCGAATTAGAAAGCTGGGTAATCGAACTCGAGAAACTGCCGAACTTCACGTTACAGTAAAGCAGATTCCCGGTTTATCAACATTGTCTCTAAAGCTACAAGGAAAAAGATCTGATCTGTAACACAATGCATGCATATTTTTGAAGTTGTATATGAGGACAGGTTTCAAAGACTAACCAACTAAAACTCCATTTGGGAACAGCACAATGCAGTTCATTGCTGTATAGCATTCTAGGCTTCCACAAACACCGATGATGGTCCGTCAGCACTCAATTGTAGAAGGCGGATGTGATATTGTCACTAGCAGTTTTGAAAATAAAGGCTACCAATAGGTTCATTGTGGGTTATCTGCGTTCCATTGCCGTTACATTTTCAATGATGCAAGAGCAAAAATCATTGACACTCTGTTGATGCTCTGTAGATAGTCTGTTGACACTCATTTTGGAAGATGGTTATGATCTTGTTGTAAGCATGTTTGCCTAGAAAGACTGCCGATAGTTCAATTATGGATCAGTGTAGTCACATAGCCCCTTGATTTTCCAAGATGGAAGGTCTAAAATCATTGTTGCTTAATTGACGCTCATTTTTAGTGCATAGTGGTGATGTCATTGATAGCATAATTGCCTAGAACGATGGCCGATAGTTCGATTATGGGTAAACTTTGCCGTACAGCCCTAGCATTTTCCAAGATGCAAGGCCAACAGTTGTTGACGCTTCATTGACGCTTATTTTTAGGCCATAGTAGGGATGTTATCGCAACCATTTTCGCCTAGAAAGGTGGCTGATAGTTCGATTATGACTTAATGTCGCCGCACAGCCCAAGGTGTTTCCTTGATGCAAGGCCAAAAGGCATTGATGCTCTGCTGATGCTTATTTTTAGGACAAAGTATTGATGTTAAGGCAACAATGTTTGCCTAGAAAGGCGGCCAATAGTTCAATTATTGTTTAGCATCTCTGCACAGCTCTTGTATTTTCTATGATGCATGGCCAAAAGTTGTTCATGTACTGTTGACGCTCATTTTTAGGTCATAGTAGCGATAATGCCGAAACCATTTTTGCCTAGAAAGGCTGACAATAGTTCAATTATGGGTTTATGTCGCCCTGCAGCCCTTGGGATGTATCATGATGCAATTCGAAAAATCATTAACGCTCTGTTGGTGCTCATTTTTATATGGTGACCATAAGTGTGTCATTTGCCTTTTTCACTATAACACTGACCAATACAGGCAGTTTGGAAGGATGTGACAATGCAGCCTTTTGATTGCCGAATGTGTAAGACTAAAAATCATTGAAACTCTATTGAGGCTCACATTAATCACATCGCAACAGTCTTTGTACACTCAAAATTGTACAGAACCTATCATATCCAAAATATTAACATCCAACATTGTGTTTGTATGTATTATCGTTTGCATCCAGGAGTTTTGTTACCTCTCAATTACTAATCAACTGCTATCTGCACTATCTGAGTGGGAGATGACGTGGCCCTATCACATTCCCATGCCTTTGGCCGGCAATTTACAGCATGTATATCATTTTACTTGTTTTTGGTAAATATAGCTCAACTTCCTCACCTTTCCTTATCCAGCTCCCTCTCCTCAATTCCCAGTACATACCATGAGCAATTTCAAATATCTCAACCATGTGCACGTGGTCTGTGCAGAGATTTATGCAGTTGGATACATGGATCAATCCAGCATGACTTTCACTGTTCAGATAGATTCCTCATGGGCACTGACCTCTCTTTCTATAACATCACTCACCTGTATTTTGTTAGTATATTTCATCACTAATATAGCTTTTGCTTTGTTACTAAACAGTAACTTGCAGAGAGAAATTGCACATGTTGGCCGTCTTGCCGCCTGATTTGGATTCTAGAACTTTGACAAGGTGCGTTCGACCCTTGCACATGTACAGACAAATCATCTTGGCTCACAATTTGGTCACTGAAATCAAAAAACACCTGACACATAGCAAAATCGGTAAACAAATCGCTTTTCACTGAGATGTGACATCAAAATGTACAGTTTGCCTATCTATTCCTCTGGCTACGCAGGAGCCAGCACCATGTCGTTGTCCGAATCTGATTTCCATATAGTGATTTGCTGGAAGCTAAATGCATGGGTAAATGCATGGAGGTCCAACTGGCTTCGCTTTCAGCAAAGGTGATGAATCGGACTCCATGGCTGGGTCAAGACCAGGTATGATCGTATTCGACTGCGCCTTCGCTGAACCTTGTCTGATATCACTGCATGTGGGTCGACAAGTCCCATGCAGCATTTGCAATATCCCCGGGACAATCTTGAGAGAGTCTATAAGCTCGGCAAATGTTGTCGGTGCAGGTTCCACACCGTCATCATCCGTTTGCTGGTACACAACTGCCAGACCCATCATTTTGGATTTACCATACTTCTCATCTCTTTCACGGAAGTAGTTGGCTGCATGATCCCATTCCAGTTGGATCAATTTGTCATGCTTCATCTGCTTCTACTGAAACCTCTCCATGAGCTGTTGTACTGGTTTGGTGATTGTGCCCATCACTCAGCCGGGTTCGTCATCTTCACTCAGCTGGGCTTGGTCAGTCTCTTTACCATCCTCATCTTCCCCATCCTCCCCATCGTTGGAACATGCAAGATCACTCAGAGTGTCTCCAATAGCAACCATCATCTCCTCTAAAGTCTTTTCGGGCTCTCTGGTCGTCAATCCTGCAATTTCAGCATGCTCCATATCCTCGTGCTCTTGCTGAACTGCTTCCTCTGCATGTTCAACTTGCTTTCTTGCCCCAGCGGTTTCTCTCTCAACATAATACTCGATCCATTTCTCTTTCTCTTCGTTGCTTAGGAAGTCTGTTTCTCATTGTTTCTCGGCCACAAGCTTCTTTTCGGATCTCAACCTGCACAATGCCCCAAGGGCTCTGACTCTGTCAGTCTTGAAGCTGCTCATGTCTTCATTCGCATAATGACGTTGTTGGGTGGACTGCTTGGTCGATTTGCCGTATCTGCCCACCATACGTGGCAAGCAGTTCTTTTTTGGAGTATTGACCATTGTAGTTTGTGTTGACTTTGTTATTGGGCGAGATGTTGGATGTTGCAGGATACGGACATTATGGAGGCAAGCTGCATCGTTTATGTCAGGGTTGGTACATTTACTCATGCCAAACAAAGCAAAACCTCCCTTTTGACTGTCAATAAAATGGCTATAGTTAGGCTAACTGTACAACATGACTTGGTTGTTAGCGTTAGTTTAATGTATTATCCCAGTCATTATTTGAGACAAACATCAGCGGACCGCCTTACCCTCGAACAATGTCCTATTTATAGCTGACAATCATGTGATTTCTGCTGTCTTACTCCGCAATATATCCCTGTTAACAAACAAACAACATTGGCCCCACATATTGCACATCTCGAGGCTGTGGGAAACTCCTCCAACTTGCAGTTATATGCAGCAGGATTCATCTTGAGTATAACGAACATGTTGGCAGCTAATTATTCTTTTCTGACCTGAGGTTAACTATATAATCCTCAGGACATCCCGCTTCTTTTTGTTATCATTGTCCTCTCCTATTCTGCACCAGCAAATCATTGATACACAATGATTTCAGACAGGTCAGAGCAGATCCAAACCAAGCTGATTTGCTGCTGTTTTGTCAAATATGTCACTCATTGGCACAGAGCAAGAACGCACACACCAGTTAGTTCACCGCAATGCTGCGACTGAAGCCACCAAGAATATGACCCAGGATGCACAGTTGAAAATCGTCAAGAAGACTGGAAGCAACACGAATAAGATGCCGCATCCGGTTGGATGTAAGTATATCCAAACCATTGTAAACAGCCGCCAATTAACTGTATAACATACAGTGGGTGTACGACATGAGCTACGTGACCAATTTATTGCCACCCATTATGGGAAACCTCCATGGTCACCACAGGAATTTGTCCGTACAGTCCGTACAATCAACCATTATGATGTTGTCAGCTTTGCAATTTTCTCAGACAAATTTCCTGATAAGCATCCCCATGAGTGAACTAAGGGGGGTTTAATCACCTTGGAGGAGGCTACGGAAGCGTATATAGTTGAGGTAATAGCCGTATCTCATTGTTAGAAGCAGCAACTAATATCGTGTAGGTATTCAACATGTCTGCTACAAGGGCAAGGCAAGGAGGTTGTGTATAGCTGGAACAGTCAGACATGTGCCTGGCCTTGAATATGGCCAAAATGGCCAACAGAGGGTTTTCACATGCCACAATAGAGTTAACGCAATATCTGAACAAGGTACCTCACATTGAGGTCCGAGAAGAAAAGCAGTGGGGAGTTGAGTTTCCTGGGCATATAAAGGTGAACGCTGGGATAGAAAGACACCCGGCTATTCTTTGTTTAAACCACATGCCCTGATGCCTTCCATGCCAAAGTGGCACCGGAAAGAATCCGCGGACACGGTGAAGATGCACATGAACAGGTGCTCATCCGCCCAACTGACACCGACAGCCAACTCCAGAGCCGAATCCAGAGCAAACTCCTCAGACGACGCCATCTCGGCCCAGCACACCACTAGCCTCAACCGGTAACACTTCCAGAGCTCAATGTCTTGAAATCATCAATTTGCTGGCCAGATATGAGTATTCACAATCTTCATTTCCCAGTGCTGAATCTTTTACCCTCGACACATCTACCCAGGATAGCGAGCACAATACCGATTTTGATTCCGATATGCTGCCAGATGAAGGAACATCAACTGGTTAGTATACTATCTGCTGTGTGATAATGCAGCTAACATTCATTTTGAAGACCAGAGCAGCCTATTGAGAGAACCATGCATTGATGACTAGCATTGATCGAATGGCACGCCATTTTGGAGATTATTATTATCCTGAATTTGCAGATACTGTTAAGTATATTTTAAAGTACATATTTATATGTATTATTAAAGAACAATGCAGTGATCAAGAAGAAGTTAAATAAGAACGCTAGAAAGGCTGCCAAATCAACTTGAATGATGGACTACACCAAATTAAACAATTGTGTATTGTGGATACACCCGTGGCAAAATGAGCGTAAATGGAGCGTCAACAATTCTTGGTCATGTATCTTGCGTAATCTGCGGGGCGACAGGTTGCAAATAGTCATAAATACAGTATTTGCTGCTTTTGTAGGCATAAGAGAAAGTGAAACGCTCCCTGCCCCATCATGAAAAGAAGAGTCAACAGAGTGTCAACGATTGTTGGCCTTCCATTATGGTGAATTACAGCGTGATGAGGCTGTTATTGTCTATATACATCGTATTTACTGTTTTGGTATGCTAAGATCCTCACAAATACTTAGTGGTAGCTCTCTAAATGAAATGAGTTGTTACTGTCCCGGAGAATGTGGCAGGAATATTCCATACATATCTGCCCATAAAGGATGCCATAATCTTGTTTATGGATGCTTGTGATCAAGTGTCACTGAAATTACTGAAGATTTCAGACCCAAAATCATTGACGCTCTGTTGACGCTCATTTTCAAGATGGGGTAGGGAGAGTTTCGGATTCTATTTTTGCTATAAATGTGCCCCATACTTTGTTCATGACTGTATTTAACCTGTTGCTCACCCAGATTACCCAAGGTATATGACTAACGATCGTTGAAACTCTCTTGACGCTCATTTTCCGGATGTGGTAGGGTGCATGTGACTATTGGGTTTGATCATTAAGGCGGCCAATACATCAAAAATGAACTGTGACATACCAATGTCAATATTTTACCATTCACAGTAGATGTTACGGGGGTAACAACACCTCTTGACAATATACTTAGTAGCTTGTATATGTATTCAGATGCGTACGGCCGTAGATCCTATTCCTTATAATGAATCGTTGGAGGATTCCGCGGAACTAGTCTCCTCTATCCTGTCTTCCTCAACAGTAGGTTGCTGCTGTCCTTTCTTTTGATTTCCCTGACTATTGGGGAACAACGCTGGTCCTATATCTAACTTAATGGGCCTTCTGCAATCGGCTATCCTATGGGATCCTTTCCGATTTGAGGGCCAAGCACAACGGAGGCACTCGCCTTCCTTTTTCCTTCTTCGAAACTCAGCTTCGTCAATGCCCTCAATCCCCGGACGTCTTCGCTTCCGCAATCGCTTTTTGGAAATGGGCGTCGGATTAATCAATCCGGTAAGAGTTCTTCCCGTAGCTTTAAGGGCAGCGATTTTTCGTAATCGTCTTGAATCCCTTAAATATTCTTCACACTCTTTAAGTATCGTATCTGCTCGTTTATCCTCCTCAAGATCCCTAGGAGTGGTCGATACTCCTCTAGGAACTTTAACTTCTTTGGGAACTGGACTTTTCTCTCCCGTGGCGTTTCGTCGTTCGGGAATATAATCCTGCTTGGGTAAAGGTTCCGCAGTATCGACGGTTCTTCCGTTCAAGTTATCGATATGACTAACTAATCCTTTTTCTAACCCGATAAGGGAAGCTAGCCACCAAATGCACTGGGCCACGAAGATTTGTTGTGTTCGTCTGGCGTAGGAGATGACCTTCTCCAAGGCGTATATAATAACGTCGTTGTCGTTCTCAAAGGTAATTGCCATACAATCTTCTTACTGCCGTAGGGTGCGGGGCTGCGGCTACACAAAGCTAATAGATTCTAGGTATAGATATATTAGGTATAGGTATCATAAAAACGCAATAATAAATAAGGATATTTCTCCGCTGGTAGGTATCGTTTTCTCTCTAGCTGTTCGAGCTTGTCCTCTTCATTGTCGGAACAATGTGATCTCTTTATAGCCAGTGCCCTACTACCTTCGGCGTTCATTCCTTGACACATAGCTATGATTAAATCCCTCAATGATAGCCACTTATCTGTGGGTCTTATTGGTGATGCCCGGTAGATATCCTTGCGACTTATTTGCTGGCGCCTCTTGGATGTGCTCGCGCATCCCCATAGGAGACACGTATCATATCGCTCATTAATCAGACCATAACTTCAACTTTGACATCTCGCTTTCTTTGAGTTTGTTCGGTAGTTAAACAGGCTTATCGGGTTACCACTCCCGTGCTGCAACATAGAGTCTTCATGACACCTAAGGTTGCGAGATACACGCATGCAACTCAATGCAAGGTAATCGCTTCTGGTTTTCACCAATGCCATAAATCCCTCAGTTACGTTATGCTTAGGTGGATACATTTATCGACACCGGGGTGTGTCGCACTGGGTACCCTGCCGTTACGGTCAGGCAGTGAAGAGCCCTCTTACTCGCATTACTATCAACTGCCGTGCTTGCTCACAAGCAAGTCCCGCATAGTTCTGGGAAGTGAAAGAAGCCTCTTACGGACCTGGCACTACTTGCCACTGGCCGATTCTCGAGCTCTTCTCGTGACTGACATAAACCCCCGCTAAAGGGTACGCCACTAGCCCGCCTTGAACGCCTCGGCATGGTATTGCTGTCTCTGACTCAATTCAAGTGCTACTTGTCACTGTTAAGGGAAACCCCTAACAGTAGAATATCAGAATACAACCATAAATGTGAAACCCGAAATGCGGAACAGGAGATTGGAACCAACCAGTCTAGCCAAACCCTGTGAGCCCCATTGGTTGACAGGTACAGGTCAGGGTTTCCCCACCAAGAGTCAGTGGGTCATGTTTTTTGACCGGTCTGGAACGAAACTGACCTGTGTTTGCCGTCCAAACCTGAACCGCTGGCGGTTTACCCAGACCCAATACTAAAACTAATAATACCTGTTGAAAGTACTAGTTGTAGTCTGTGAACTTGATAGGCTTTGAATATTGTAATGTAGATAATCTAAAGAATAGCTAGAATTGAATTTTGATGTATAAGTTAATAGTTTGGATTAATAATTGGATTATTTTTTAAATACTGATATCCCATCTTGATACTATATATCAAGTATCAATTTTCTTTCAATTGAACATTGTATTCAATCAAACTGATTTATTGCCAGCTGTATAATGATATTATTAATTAATTAACCTGATATAATGCTGTCTATATTCCCTACTATTATATTATTTTTCATTTATTATTATATGATATTCATTTTTAGCCTTAATTGGGTGTCTTTGTATTCATAAAAGTACTTTAATAGAAACACTTCCACTAATTTAACATGTAATTTTTTATTGCCATTGTAAATGCATTTTTTCGTTAATTAACATGATAAATACACTAAATATGATTCCAACAGTTTAATCTAACCTGCTAGGTCTAAGTATATATTATTCCTTTAGCCACTTTTTTTTTCCCATTTAGTCTGTTGTATTCTGATAATTATTTAGATAATCTCCCTGACTGTTTCGCATGTCTAGAATCCTTGTTCAGCTAAGTTCTTTAAAATTTGCTTCATTGGGGCATAGGATTCCGTCATTGTTTGTTGATAAATTGCTTGCTCAACTTCCTGTTGGGTTGACGACAATTATTCTCGTTCCCTCTGCTGGTGAAATTAATGCTTGGTACTTGGCGCTTGTTGTTCACCTGAAGTTTCGTGGTTCGATGCCAAGCATACATTATTACCTCGCGTTTCCTCAGGAGCCACTACTTTCCCTGACCCTATTCATACTCCGCGTTCCTTCATTTTCAATCTTTCACCCTCTGCCTCGTACGCATCACGCGCAGATGACATCTAATTCGGCACCGCTTCCTCTAGATGCGACATTTGACAAGGACGACCTCCATTTCCGGACCGTGACTTCTCTTCTGAATCTCTTCAATAGGCCTGATCGGAAACATTATGAGTGCATGGTGTCAAAGGATGCCCGACGAAACTTCAAGCGCATGCTCGGGTTGACAATGCTCCTCGCCCGCGGTACTGAGGTCGTAGCATGTATGCCGAAACGGTCTGTCGATGGTATCACTCTCTTTTGCGTCCCCGACAAAAAGCACACGAAGCTTGGAGACTATACGCGACACGACCTGCTGGTGGCTAAAAACCCTCCTCCTTCAATTTCAGGCTCGCCAATCAGCACTCTGCGCTTTAGCCAAATAGATTCCCCCCAGTTTGTGAGCACAGTGAACTATCTTCTTCAGAAGTGGTGCGGGATACTACTTCTCATCCTTGGGACGGTTCTGCTGACCTCTTGTTAGGGGCCAAGACCAAACTTTTGAAGAGCATGTACAGCTCATAGCGTATCTGGTCGCAACAACTGCTGCGAATGCTGCTTCCGATGTTGTTAGCAACACAATGTCGTCCGAGGTGGCGTGCAAGTATCTTGCACAATACGCCACTTTTCAGGGAATCAGGAAGTTGGAACGCCGCTTAAGGAGCAAGAAGATGCCCAGAAACCACTTACAACTTCTTCAACGCGTCGATTTCAAGGACCTTGGCAACCCTCCGCTTCATCGCCTGTTTGAGATGTTCAACGAAGTTGAGATCAGTACCATCAAGACAGTCATCGAAACCCTATGCATCGGTTCTTCTTCTTATCCAACCTTGTCGACTGTTATCAATGGTGGATCAATTGCCGATGATATAGGTAAGACTCTTCTTCGCGAATACTTTGACCTTGTCCTTCGCATCCTGGGCGAGTTGGATGACCATCTTGGTGTGCTGCAACGGGACTACCAGAAGTTCTCCCGGCCTGCTCAGCCGGACACCAGCTCCCAGCTCAAACAAACCAAGGTCGACACATGGAGGGTCAAAGTTCCGTCTGAAGATGAACTACGTGTGCACCTCAACTGTGTTACGTCCCGTCTTCAGTTCATCATGTACTTCGCGTGGAACTCCTGCTTGTTTAAATGGATGGTCACTACGTATCTACCATTATCTCTGCTACAACATTCTGACACAGACGAAGTTATGGAAGATGATAAAGATATGGCACCGGAGGATGAGGGAGAAGCGGCGGAGGATGAGGGAGAAGCGGCGGAGGATGAGGGCATGGAACCATCTGAGTTCCCAGAAGTCTATGTCAATCAAGATCAGGAGTCATCCGCTGGGCACCAACGGTTTCTCATGCAGTTTATCTACTGGTTGCGTCTTGTTTCTGCTCCGATCCATTTTGTGTACTCCTTGTATGCAGACCAAGGAACCAAAATTGCGCGGATCACCTTTCACGTTCTTGTGTATCCTCCGGCATCAACACAATTGCGGCCATGGGAGGAGGTTATCCGAGATCTATACCCGGATACCGAGGACGCCTGCCATGTGATCGAAGGACTGAGGGAGGAATACGGCCACCTGCCGAAGGCCAACATCATCTCAGATCCTATGTTCCAGTTCCGAGGCGTCGCGCATTGCGAAGCTATACTTTCTACGCTCCATTACCTGGTCAATTGTAAGAGCTTTGAAGCAGTATGTTCTCTTCAATCTATCCATTTCACCTTGAAATCGTATCTCATTATACATGTGCAGGCGATGATTCCGAAAACGTTGCTGGAATATTTTAAGTTTGCATCTCCCCTCGTTGCAGCATCCAAGAGAGCTTGCCCTGCATGCGCAGCTATCCAGTACGAACTCTCATGCGCAACAGGACGGCCCAGCACGTATCCTATCTATGCCAAGCACACCCGTGTCTATGGTTGTGCTCTGCCGGTTGGCTTGCCCGCACCCATCCGTAAGCGCGTCATTGCGCACTTCGAGACTCTTTTGAGAGACTACTTGGACGGGATCAAAGCCCGCTCGTGGTCCCAAACTTCATCGGAAAGTGCACCATACAGTCCAGTACAGAATAGTGAGGATCGCATGAAGTCCTTCTTCATGTGCATGGCTGATTAACTGTGTTATGGGCATGCAAACGATCGCTTTTTCTTTTCTTTCGGGTATTGCTGGTGTTACAATTTTGTGATTGATTGATACTATCTCTAACTTGGGAGCTTCTACGCTTATAAAAACAGTAGATCGTGTATGCCTTGCGCGCTTGTATGCTCACTCTGCCAGCATTTCCAGCTAAATCCTATAAGCTTGTATCCATAATTCTAACCAACCATTTATAGTAACACATAACTCTCTTCATACGCACTGTAGGAAGACCATGGTGTGATACTGTATCTTTGGGAATTCATTAAGCATTTTAGCATTTCTATGTGTAGATCTGTGTATATTCTGAGTAGATTAGGTTTGCAGCTTGCACGTATATCCTTCGGACTGGTGTTCCTAAGCGGTTACGCTCGGCTAGCCTGCATGCAGCAGGGTCTGGCTTGTGTCTAGGCAAGCCATTGTACGTATATAGATACGGGTGTCATCATATGCAGTCACCATGAAGCATGCTCATTGGTTGACTGTTGGTATGTACCTTATTGTACCAGGGAATTACTGTCCAAATCCCAAATTTCCCTCCGAATTAAGTATACAAGTTTTGGTTCAATTACACAGTTTTCTATATATGAAATGAATATAACTATTGATATATTCACCTCCCTCTCTCCAATTTATGATATCTATGGTATCTGTTGTATTGCTCTATATTGAGCTGAAAACAATGCTAAAGATAGACTATTTTTCACATCAGAATAATGAATATTGGAGATACTGTAAATTGGAGTGAGAGAGACTGCAAAAGTATTCATAGTTATGAATATTTTATATATAGAATATATTTTCATCTGACTATAACATATAGACTGAATTGGGAGGGAAATTGTAGATTTTGTGATTTTCAGTGACTTATCTAAGGTATCACAGGCAAAGCCTTGCCTCACCAGCTTGGCCTATGTACTCTTGCTCAGCCCAGACAGTCCTTACTCAGCCTTCTTACAATTACCCTATATGGAGTATATCATTGGTGTATTTTTGCTAGGTAATCTGTTTTGTATATGTAAGTTGGCTAGCCCAAAAGAATAGACATCATATACTGGGCACAATACCAACTTGATAATATAATGGTATTATATTGTTAGGGGTTCTCCTCTAATATGCGATATAGTACTTCAGTCATGGTCGCAAGCATACATGTCAACAGCGGCATGCATTACACCAATGCTAGACACTCAATAATACCAGTGGCATACTCTTTAGCGAGGGTTATGCTAGTCGCGAGAAGATTGCGGACAGCTGAGGCTGGCACGAATAAAATGCAATTACTTAGCCTAGCTGGGTGTAGTACTCAGTGTGGGTGGTCTCCATTTTCTTTTGCCTTCCGGACTATTTGCGGGACATGTGTGAAAACACACGGCAGTTGATAGTCAAAATGCAAGTATAGAGGCCCTTCACCCCTTCCTGTGCAACCCTGCATAAGAATCAGAAAGTCGTCTCATGGGCCCTGATCTACGAAGGGAGGATATATAAGGATTTGCATGCGCATTTAGGAAAGATCGAGTGCTAGCGAACTAGAAAATATGGTGAGTATGACCGGTTACCAGGAGGCTTACAAGTGAGATATACTGATGCAATGGCCGATGGTGATGGCGACAGTGCTAGTGATAATGAGCAGTGAGTGGAAGCAGTTCCGAACAAGATACCGAACGATTGGAAATATGGCTACCAAATTGGTTTTGAAGGAGATCGAACATGACCACCGACAGTAATGAATAGTCTACCAAATGGCATCACAAGTCATAGTTGAGACAACTACCAAGCGATAATCACCGTGATCTCACTGCGACGGATATTACTGCCCAGGATTTCACATGGAGATTGAACGAGGATAACTGGGAACCTAACTGGACGATTCCACTGGTGGACATGTTTACCCAATGGCTGAACTCCAGACCGAACGGAATGCCGCATCATCTGCTGGAGGCCTACCAAATGACTACCGAGATGGCCACAGTGAAGTTGAGTATGAACGCACCGAAGCCAAAGAGATATAGTCTGTAGACAAAGGTAGAGCTGAACTGAATTACATGTTGAATCACAGAGATATCAATTACAATCCCAAATCACAAAATGTCTACCCAAGTTGATCAGTCTTCAGAGCCACAATGGCAATCAACAATTGATATAGATATAAGTCGTCAGTGGAGCAAACAACTTTCCAAAATGAGGGGAAAGCTGTGTCAGATCAGTCAAGTCCTACTAACAAGTAAAATGCCTACCTAGAGGCAGTCTACTGAGACAAGCACCGACTAGTCTACCAAGAGTCGACCAACATGCTATTGAAGCTGTCTATCAAGAGCGCACCTATGAAATTGACCAGATGGTCACCGAAGCGGACTTCCAAAGACAATTGCCTAGTCAAACAGCATCAACAAGTCAATGCCGAGTACCAATGACTACCAGCCGAAAGATATACACCACAGAGCATGCGGAAGCACTGCACAGAGCCCTGACAGCACTTGTGTGCTTGAACTTGGTAGGTATAACTATCTTAGAGAAGCTTATATGTTAGATATCGACGAATAAGACAGGATTGACATATTCAACTGATGATTACCAATGGCTACGACTGATATTGGCAGCGGAAGCCCTCATTGATGCCCAATCATGAATGGAAGCTCTACCACCCTGATGATTCCAACAATGACCTACGCCGAGATATACGGGCTACGGGAATGGATAGTCGGACGAGTATGGATTCAGTTTGGAAAGTGGTGACATGGAGGATGGGATCACTTTTGGACTTTTTCTTGGTTTTCTCGTATCCTCTCTTGTTTGGTCCTTGGCCTGGTAGAAATGGCATTGGCATTGGTATTTACCACCTTCGGAGTCAGTAAAGTGGAGGGGGAATTTCCCTGTGCACCGGATGAGCCCAAAGGTCGCCATTGAGCTATATCAATCGGTTATGGAACTTATGGGTTTGTACGATTGGGTACGTAGGATGATTGTTTCGTTCTTTGTTTCCCTTTCCTGCTTTTATCTTATACTGGCTTTGGCAGCCCGGGAGGTCTACACCTAAAGCGAAGGATAATTTAACAGCACAGCTGCACGTGAGGTATCCAGGGCCAGGTAACGGCCATTCTATATAGTTGGCTCGCCACGAGCCTTAGATCTCTAGCAATAATGTTACCTTGACATCAACACATCTACAAATAGTGTTACTCGAGTCCACGTTTGCAACCATATACATATACCGCCGGACACTGGCATATGCGTCCATACACTGAGGTATAGAGTTGAATATATTTGCCACTGAAACATTCATCAATCCTTTACAGAATACGGTCCCCAAGTACTATATCAAATGGATTAACAAATCTGCTTTGGATAATACTCCCGAATATGTTCAAAAGAGTGCTTTCAATTTCTTCTTCTGGTACACTCCCAGTTAGCTGTAATAGCCCCCAAGTAGACTCTCAAGATGCTCCTGAGTTTGCCTTTCAGGACTATTGTATGTTCCTGTAAGAGTGCGTAAGCCGGCACTCGGCAGTATAAGGATATGGTATGGTATATAGTTGCACACGAGCGCAAGTGGGATCAAGTGTTGAAGTAAGTGGTAAGATAATCTGTATGGAGCTAAGTCTGCATCGCAATGTCAATATAAGGTTCGCGGTTACCCGGCACAGAACACCTCACATGACCGTCCAGCAACCCTAACCATGCCTATCTGATAACGCCATTACATTATGCCCCTCTTTAGGGCAGAACACCCGGGCTGCTAAGTATAAGAAGAAAACAAAGAAACAACCTGCACACATGCTCGTACAATCCCATAAGGCCAACAACTGATCAGTACGTCAGGGTGACCTTCCAGCACATGGGGAAACTACACCTCCAATTGAGTGGATTTCCGCAAGTGGTAAAAACCCTGCCGACACCATTTGTACTGGACCGGGTTGCAACAAAAGAATACAGAAGGAAATTCCCAATTGACGTAGTGTCCATTTCACTATTCCCATCAAGTCCTCCACTTCCGAGATCTGACTTCCTGAATCTCCGCGGATGATTTGTTTGGTCTCCGTGGAACTCGTCGATCAGGTCACAAGCATTCTTGAGGGTTTTGAACAGCTACCAGCTTGTGCATATGTGGCTGTATCCAGCCCACTGAACAAGGTAGTGTACCTTGCGGTAACACTGCCTACAGTCAAGAATCTGTTCAACCATTCATTTCTGTGAATTATCAACTATTACTGGATGTGGTTCCGACGATGGTTGTTCTACCCCCGGGGGTGTGTAGTGATCGCGCTGGGCCACTGGGAAAATGTTGTGATTGTGCATTGTTTTTGGCAAGTCTGGTTTGTAAGCATACTTGTTGATGATCTTACTTACGGTATACGGTCCAGTGCATTTGTAGTTGATTGTCTTGGATGGTCCAGTCTTTTGGAAGTCTCGAGTCGAGAGTCAAACTTTGTTCCCAATTATGAAGATCAGGTCCTTTCCGCCAACATATTTTGATTCCAATCCCTTGGGTTCCAACAAGTTCTCTCAGAGAAGTCGGTGAGTCTCTTCCATCCTCGATACTGTTGCATCTGCTAGTATTTTCGAGCTCATGTTTGTTGGGGCTTTCAGTGGCTTGACCAGCATTAGTGGGTGGTAGTGGTAGTTGCCCCAGAATGGCGTCATCCGTGTTGAGTTATGGACGGAATTGTTGTAAGCAAACTCTGCTAAAGGTGACAGCTCCACCCAGTTATCCTGCTTGTAGTTGGAGAAGGCCTGTAAGTACTGCTCCATGGTCAGGGTTTGTCGTTCTGTCTGGCCATCGGTCTGTGGATGAACAGCAGTTGACAGTCTGTGGTTGATGCTTAAGTGAGAGCAAACTCATTTCCAGAATCAGCTGGAAAACTCCTTTCCTAGATCAGTTACAAGATTGACTGGTAGGCCGCAGTTGAATATCACGTGTTCGAAAAACCTTCGTGTCAGCTCTGGTGAGTCGATATCCTTTCTGCACTGGGGGTAGGTTGCCATTTTTGTGAATCGATCGACGACTACCAAGATTCCCGTATACCCAAAGGCTGTTGACTCAGGGAGGTCGATGATGAAGTCCATGGTAAATCCTATCCAAGGTTGTGATGGTGATGGTAGCGGCATCTTAGTGCTGTGATGGAAGTGCTGCAGTGCCTTGATTTGGTGGCATAGTTCACATCTGCCAATGTATTGTCGTACAGTGGTATCCATTGCAGGCCGGTGGAAATCCCCTGATACTAATTCAGTAGTTGTGAGAGCTCCAAAGTGGCCGGATTCTGGATTGTTGTAGAAACATCTTAGGACTTTGTTGCAAAGCAGGTCATCCTGTCATACAGATATCCTTTCTTCGTAGGTGAGACCTCCGGCATTGACTTTTCATTAGTTACAGGAGTCTTCATCTGGTTCGTCTATTCTTTGCAGATCAGGAAGATCGACGATTCAGATACTTACGATCCTGCGCTTTATATCGGAAGCCAATGTGTCAATACCCTGGGCTGTGTTGATTTCCCAAAGGAGGTCGCCCTACGGTTCAACGGTGGTAGCCGCCATGGTTGCCATTAGCCTCCCAGTCAGTCTCTCCTAGCTGATCTTATAGTCAGGCCTTCTCAATGGTCCATTGGCCGGGTTGTTCTTACCTTTCAAGTATTCAATGATGAAGTTGTAAAAGGATATGATTTCTGCCCACTTTGCCTGTGTTCGGAAAAGCACTTTGGAGGTTTGGAAGTCCTGCAGATTCTTATGGTCACACTGGATCAAGATGATGTGGTTGGCACCCTCGTGATATTGTCTCCATTGGTGTATTCTTTTGACAATTGCCAAAAGCTCCCGATCGTATATGTTGTAGATCTGTTTCCCTGGGGCACACTTTCGAGAGAAGACATTGACTGGTTGAAGGATCCCTAATCAGTCGTACAGGCTAAGTATGCTGGTGATTGGGAAGCCGCTGGCATTGGTCTGCAGAATGATTGCTTTTTGCGGGTTGATATGCTGGAGAATTGGTGCATCGGTCAACACCTTTTTGAGCTTTCCAAATGCATGTTCAGCATCTCAAGTCCATTCCCACTTTCTTGAGCCGTTTGTCTTTAGCAAGTTTGATATGGGGGCTGTTAACTTTGCATATTTCCGAATGAATCTCTGATGGATGTTTGGGAACCTGAGGAGCACTTCCACATCCCGAACTGAATCGAGAGTCGACCAGTCTTCGATCGTGGATATGCGGTCTGACTCCATGCCGATTCCATCTGAATTGATGACAAATCTGAGAAAGCTGACTTCCCGAACTCTGAATTAGCACATTTCGGCTTTTCAATAGAAACCGCATTCCTAAAGGCGTTGCAGTACATTTTGGTTGTGGTCTCCGTGCTCCTTCTCATTGGCCGAGTGGATGTGTATATCGTCAAGCTAACACATGGTGAAGTTGACAATACACGGCTGTAAACAATCATCGATGTAAGCCTGAAACGTAGCCAGTGCAATTGTCAATTGGAAGGTCATGACTTGGTATTCGAACTGACCATAGTGGGTTCGGAACGCCCGCTTGAAATTGTCTAGTTCTTTGATTCTGATTAGCTGGTAGCCATTCCAGAGGGCCAGCTAAGTGAAGATGTGGGCTTGGTGCACTCGATCGAGTGGTTCTGGGATTAGAGGAAGCAGGTATCTAGTTTTCGCTGTGCCCATGTTCAGGGCTTGATAGTTGACACACAACCGTAGTCCTCTGCCCTTCTTCTATGAAAACAGGATCTGCCCTGCGGCCGGAGATGGTGGCCGCTGAATGAAGCCGCTTCCCAGATTCAGTTCAATGTAGGCCTTCAGCATCTTCAGTTCGACTTCTGACAGGTTGTAGATCCACATGTATTGTTGTTCGTAGCCGGGTTCCACGCGGAAGCATCTCGACCTGTACCATGCTATAGACCTCCACGAACTCTTGATATTCTGCTGCCATATGACCCGCATCATCTGTTGTTACCGTCTCCATGCTATCTATGTCTGTTGCTATTATCATCAGCCTTGTGTGTGTTGTGCGTGATAGCGTGCTTGGGCGTTGGAGATGGGTAGGGGTCCCGGGATGGCTGCATCAGACGGCTCGTCACAATTGAACCAAGCCCCGGTGATCAGTTTCTTCCTTCGTTTCTCTAGGAGCAAGTAGCAGTCATTTGAGCACGGTCACTGTGTCAGTGTTCTGCCGCAACTATCACTGCTGCTCCTGCTCATGCATTCAGCATCGTATGGTTTTCATTACCTTTGGTGATACCTTCCAGCGATGCTCCCAGCAACCCTTGACAGTGTCAAAGTTGTATGGTGAATGCCTTGACTACAACTGCCTGACTTGATAAGAGATGATTGTATGCGGTAGCCCCGAGTAGTTGTATGTCCGGGGGAGGCTCATCATTTGTGTTTCGCTCACCGCATTCCAGCACAGGACTTGTGCAATCTCGTTCTGCAATCTTCGCCTGTTGCGGTCCAGTTGGCATATGCAGTTCTGTTAATCGACCTTTGCTCCAGTCGATTTCTGGGTTCTCATCTTAAACCATGGCACGCCCAAGACTGGGTTGTATGCCTTCATTGGGACGACTAAAACCTCTAATTCGTCAACAAGTTTAACGTGTTAAAAATACTTAACCGAGAGAGTTGCCTTTCGGCTCTCCTTTGCAGACATTATCACCTTGCCATTCAGACCCTGGGTGGAGGTGAATGGTAGTTCGTGGGGCAATTAGAGTTTCTTGAGTAGGCTTGGTGATATGAAGATGCTTGTTGCACAGCAGTCAATTGGTCCAATGACTTGATGCATGTTGCCAGGTATGTTTCGTCCAAAGACTTCATGGATGATATGCACCAAATCCGGTCTCTCTGTGCTGCGTAGGTATTGGCTTAACATCAGAGCCCGACCATCCAGAATGACTTTTGATTGTAAGGCGATTTGGTGCGGCTGTATCTCATTCAAGGTTGCAAATATGGATCAGTTTCCCAAGTTCTCCAATCCTAACTCCATATTGTCCAGCCTCTTCTGTTGAGTTAGATATCGAGAGAGGTAAAGTAGTTGTTAGGTGCTGCATGTCGAATGACTTTTGGCGTTTGATTTGGTTGCCGTCATAGTCGCTGTTATTGCTGGAGTTCTGATCAGGTGGGTCTGACTTGCCATAATTGGTACAAAGGTAGATATTGTAGTTTCTGCTGCCGCAGCGAGTGCATTGCCAGTATGCCTTTCGGCCTTGGTAAACTTTCTTTGAAAGCCATGGCACTGATGATAAGCTGCCACAGCTGCCTCCACTGGGCTTACAGGACTTGCCCAATTTTGAATTACTGGTACTGTTGTAATTATTGGAATTACTGGAAGTGTTTTCAGCAGGTTGAGAGATGGATGGTCGAAAATTACATTTCTTATTGCCACCTTTCTGAGACTCCCATGCTAGCCATTGCAGGTGCTGTCCCCAGGGCGTTTTGTTGTCCGGTTTGACCTGTGAGGCCACCGCACAATTGAATAGTTGTTCAAGTGTGTCGAACCTGTCTTTGCGACTGGAGATCCAAGATCTGACTTTCGTCTTAAGTGTGTGATGCAGACCCTCTAATGCCATGTCATATAGGACCACTCTGTGCGTTATAAGGTTCCAGCCAGCTCTCCACCAATTTCCTCTCAAGCTGTTAGCATAAACTGGGACTGATTTGTGTGGAAGTTGCTGGTACTCCTACATAGCGTTCGGCACAGAATTGAGGCGTCTGTCTTTATCTGCGTACATCTTGTGACGCTTGGTCATGGAGAGTTCGAAATATTTTTAAACATGGGTCCGTGGCCTCTCATAGGTCACTAGCCCACTCCAACGGGTTTATATTCTTCCTCTGTCGCTGAGTCAGATCTGGGTGGTTATTCCAGGTTTCCAGAAAGGAGACTGCGCACTTGACTTGATCAGAATCGCCTCTGGGACATAGGTGCTTATGAGAATCAAAGTTTGAGTGTAATATTTGGAGGAACGTATCCAGCACTTTTGCTCCACTGCAGTACCATAAGGGGACAACCATGTTAAAGATTATGGATGGATTTCCGGGATTTGCTGGTCTCTCGGTGGCTCACCTGCGGTCGCGTTCGGAAATCATTTGGGTTCTCTCCTCCTTTCTTTTGCCTTGTTGTTTGAATAGGAGTGTAAGTGGCATACTGTTCTGCTAATGCATCTACTATTGGTCATCCTCGGGGATGTGTGACAAGATGTAGTCTCAGCTGCGATTATCCTCGGTTTCTGGGAGGGTTGAATCATCTTCATCTTTATCTTCATCTTCATCATTAGGATCATGCGCTTTGTCGTGCACGTGAGTCCCGACGTGATCATGATTGTTGATTTCGTCTTCTGGTAGTACCGAGACGCGGTGCCTAGGACTAGGTATGATTCAGCTGAGCGATGATGGAAGGGATTTCATGCTCCCACGCGTGTTAAATATATCCAATTGGCTTCTCTGCATTCTCTTTGGAGGCATGCAAAGTAATTGACTGTAATTGTTTCATTTCATGTCTGTCGTGATGCGTGAGTTAAATGGGTGAATTCGTGTGTTCTCATCAGCAAAAGTATTCGATCTCTGGAAAACTAAACATAGTGTCAGGGCGCATACACTAATGCTCGGCAGTATCAGGATGTGGAAGGGTATACGGTTGCACACGGCAGCAAGTGAGATCAAGTGTAGAAGTAAGTGGTAAGATATTCGATACAGAGCTAAGTCTCCGTCACGATGTCTATTTAAGATTGGTGGTTACCCGGCACTGGACACCTCATGTGACCCTCCAGCAACCCTCACCACACATACTTGACAATGCCGTTATAGTTCGGTTCAAAGCTTCACTGGGCTAAACTCCCGAGTACCTACTGATATATATACCCATGATAAATTTAATATATTCTTCCAATCACACTCACTGGTATACTTGTAGCCTACTTTGCTCTATACTCAAAGTGTACTCTCCAGAGGCCAAATACTACCTGTCCAATGTTAGGGGTTTTCCCCTAACGGCGATAATGATACTTGCGATAGTAAATCACTACATATCACGCAGTTACTCTGGGTCTAGTGACATGATATGCATATAACCTTTTCATGACATTGCAAGTAGGCCAGGCATATGTCCCTGAGCAGGTAGACATAGGAGTCGCATGTTGATTGAATGAGCAAGTCTCATTGCATAGCGGATTCACTTAAGATGATGCAGCTATGTCGCATTAGTGGGAAAGTGTTGCTTTAGCCGTGCATATAGTTTTCAACCACATTCATTATTCCTGGAACTAGCAAGACATGTCTTATAAGACACAGCAGTCGATAGTCATTATACGAGTAAGAGGGATCTCTGGCTTCTTGCCTCAGGCGATAAGAGTTACCAGGACACTCCCCGGTCCAAAAATATGGTCTCAACTGTAATGCGGGAGGAATCGACTCCAAGATACACTCAACTAGAAGTATCGCTTCTAAGTATCCCCTTATCTTGTCTCACTATCGGACTTGATATTGGACTTATACAAGGACTACTAGATGGTTCACTTCAGCGCTTCACGCAGGCGCAGAAAGAAATCGGAGTAGAATAAATGGAGAATAGCATTCCAATCCGAATATATTGTTAAGGCTTGTTCTCTGTTGTGAGAAGGTTGCCCCCTATACCAGCGGAGAATCGAGAGGTCTTTATATCTCTTTCCTGTGTGCTTTTAACTGCTAATTCTAACTATGCTTTTCTGTAGACAAATTACTACTATCCCTTCGTCCCCCCAATCCCCTTGCTCTGATAACCAGTCGGCCTGACTTCCTCCGAGCAAATAGTATCCCCTCGGTCCTGCAGTCTTTCCACACCAACAGTATCTTTGTGATATTGATCTCCAGACTGATTGGTATCCATCGGACTGTAGTCTTCTGGACCAGCTTCCTCATTGAACCATTGAACAGCCTTCCCTTGAATCGTTCGCAAGTGCACTTATCCTACTGGCCATAACAAATGCCAATCAAAGGTCGCTTCATATACAGGTGACGATGGCTGGTGTCATTCATTATCTTCATCCATTGAGAATATGGAGATAGATGTTTGCAGTAGATGAATACACCACTACTGTTATGACAACACTCGGGGGTGGGTGGTGATGATGTAGTTGAGGGACATGTTCCTCGTGGTCATTGGTGTGGTAATAGTGCTTGCTTATAGTTGATGAACCTTATTCCATCGCCACCTGACATCATCATCGACTGATATCTCGTGACCCCGGAACTGTGACAATTCCCAAGGTGTAACACTACCTCCCACTCGTACTAGGTCATCCTTGATCCTATCTTTCCCGTTCTGATATTGGCAAACTCGCATCTTCCTGCCAAAACTATATCCTTATCCATCGGTCTATTGCTTGCCATTAAAACCTCCTGGTACAACTATCTCTCCCAGGAGGAAAGGTACAAGTTCAACTTATAACCTCTTATCCTTCGCAGCCAGAGAATTACGCATATGGAACATCTTCAGTAGTGTCTTATCATCGAAGTTCTCATACGGCTCTTCAGTCCAATCTGTTTCTTCTGGATATTCTTTCCATTTGAGCAGATAAAGGACTTTCTTCTGTTTCTTATTTAATTGACTGCCCATGATTTCTTCTACCTCAGATCTTGTCTGGTATTCGTATCCTTCAACATCACATCCCAATTGTTGCTTATCTGTGACCATTGTGTCCAGGTCTGGTGGATCTCGAATTGGATTGCTGGTAATGTGGAAAGGTTCGATTAATGATACATGAAAGGCGTTATGTATTCGCCATTGTGAGGGTAATTCCAACTTAAGTGCTTTAGGTGACATAACCTTCAAGACTTTAAATGGACCATGGAGTTTAGCATCCAACTTTCTTGCTGGTCTCCTGGTTTTGAGGTTCTTTCCATTAAGAATAACCAAATCCCCTGGTTGATATACTGGTGCAGGTTTGGCCTCCTTGTCGTGGTATCTTCTCATCGTTTCACTGGCTTTCTCAAGTCCCTGGCAACAGAGCTGATGGACACTTCTCATCCATTGAATGTGGTTCTGAGAGGTAGGATTCTGCGATGGTTTTGCAGTTGGCTAGTTTGTTCCAGGGTGATAGCCACAGGTTGCAAAGAAAAGTGTCATCTTAACTGTGGAATGGAGAGAGTTATTATAGGCATATTCTGCCATAGGCAACATTTCCTCCCAATTATCTTGTTTGTAATTGCAGTAGTTTCGGAGATAGCATTCCAGTGATTGGTTTACTCTTTCTGTTTGTTCATCAGTTTGGGGGTGAAAGGGCGATGACATTTTGGACATGATTTCTAGTTTATCAACAATACCTTTCGAAATCATGGATATATACCTTGTGTCTCTATCCGAAGTAATTGTAGATGGTATCCGCTGATGTTTCCATATTTCCCTTAAGCTTGTGCGAACCAAATGTGGTGTCTTCTTCTGACCGTCTTTGAGTGGGATAATGTGCGACATCTACGTAAAGCGGTCAACAACTACCCATATGGATGAACACCCATTCGATACAGGTAGATCCACAATGAAGTCCATAGATATCTCATCCCAAGGTCTATATGCGAGCTCCAATGGCGGTAATAGTCCATAATGAGCATGTCCTGCGGCCTTGTTCTTTTGACAATCAGGACATGAGCGGACATAGTCTTCAATCCAGTGATCCATCTGATGCCAGAAGAAGGTTCTCTGTACAAGTTCAATTGTCTTTTTCTGACCCATGTGGCCAGCTACTTTAGAGTCATGTTCTTCTTGTAGAATCATCTTTCTGAGATCCACGCTATTGGGAACCCATAGTCTGCCTTTATTCCAAAGGACTTCATCCTCTAATGTGACATCTGCATCTGCTTTTCCTTCCAATACCCTGTCATATGCTCTAAGCCAGTCTTCATCATCCTGGCTAGATAAGACCACATCCTGGTACATATGATTATCGAACTTGACCACAGGTATCATGTTCAATGTCTGGGATGAGAGGATGATTGGTTCTGATCGTGACTGGAGAGACGAAACCATTATTGGTCAGTCCCTAGCTCTTGCTGCTGATGTCCAAACATAGTCTCCCCCAACTGACATAAGTTGGTCAGGTTTGAGGACTTGGTGGTTAGGTTGAATTTCATTTCCTTCAATGCTACCTCCCCCCTTTTTGAGCGGTACTCTGAATGTCTAGATAATGCATCAGGTTTTCCATTTGCATTTCCTGGACGGTAAAAGATTTTGAGATTGTAGCCTGCTAGCTCTTGTGCCCATCTTGCTTGCCTTCTATGAAAAATCTTTATAGTAGTGTAATACTCAAGATTTTTATGGTCTGTATAGATCTGAATCTGATGGTGAGCTCCTTCAAGGTAATATCTCCACTCTTTTAAGGCAGCTACTATAGTGAGTAGTTTCTTATCATGGACATCATAATTGATTTCGGCTTGATCCATTTTTCTGGAATAGAATGCAATGGGGTGTAGTCATCCTTCGATAACCTGAGAGAGTCCAGCACCTATAGCGAAATCACTTGCATCGGTTTCCACAACAATCTGGCGTATAGGTTCGAAGTGCCTTAAGATTGGGGCCTTGGGAACCTGGTCCTTGAAGTCTTGAAATGCCTTTGCACATTCATGAGACCATTCATATGGAACGCCATTCCCAAGGAGGTCTGTAATAGACTTCATTTTTCGTGCAAATCCTTGGAAGAATCATCAATAGAAGTTGGCAAATCCTAAGAACATTTGTACATCCTGTTTGCATTGAAGCTTTGGCCATTCCATGACAGTCTCAATCTTGTCCAGAGACATTTCAATCCCTTCTGCAGATAGGATGTATCCAAGAAACTCAACCCTGGACGCATGCCATACACATTTGTCTGGTGCAATGGCAAGGTTATTTTCCCTTAGTCATTGAAATACATCTAGGACTATTAGGGTATGTTCATCATCCGTTTCTGAATAGATTAAGAAGTCATCCATATAGATGAGAAGTCCGCTGTTGAGCATGTCTCTGAAGAGTGTTTCCATTGTATATTGGAATGCAGCTGGGGCATTCGCATGGCCAAATGGCAAAACATTATGTTCATATAGGCCATATCATGTACGAAGTGCTGTTTTCCACTCATCCCCTTCCTTAACTTGGATGAGGTGAAATCCGGCTTTTAGGTCAATTTTGGTAGACATTCTAGCACCCTGTACACTATCTCGAAGCTCATCCATTAACAGAAGCGGCTGTTGATTCATAATGGTGATCCTATTGAGCCCTCGATAGTCCACACTTAATCGTAGGCCCCTGCGATGTGGTTTTGGAACGAAAAGGATAGGTGCTTCTGCTGGTGACTTGCTTGGGCGAATCTTTCCCTGGTCAAGCATCTCCTTAATGTATTCCTTCAGTACTAATAACTCTTTTTCTGAGAGAGCATAGATGGGTCACCAAGAGGGCTTCTTTCGCGCTTGGATGTCAATGGCATGGTCAAATGATTGATGAGGTGGCAAGACATTGGAGACTTCTCCATTGTACAGAGACTTATAATCTCGATACTGCCATGGAATTCTATCAATCCAATTGATTTCCATTTCATTCTTCTCATTGATTTTCAGGTTTTCTATGATTCCAATCCATCAAGGATCATTCCCGAAATCTAGTATAGTATCATTGATTTCAATGGTGAATGAATTGCAGTTATGCTTTGTGCATGTCTTCTTGCATTTCTTGCTCTCAAAGCGGATTTTTCCTCCATCTGCGAATCCCTTGGCTTTATGTTTAACAATCCCCCAATATGGGAGCATCAGACCGCAGGAATCCTCCATGGGACCTATTTCGAAGGTTTCTTTCGAGTAGTGGTCCCCATATCTGCAGGAAATTGGGCAGGTATGACACCATCCGCAATCCACCACTGTATCTGTGGCGATGTTCTGAACTTCCTTCTGTCCTTGGTGGGTGACAAATGGGACATGATGTTCTTCAATCCATTTTTCCTAGGCAATTGGTGTAGTACATCTGGAATCGAGTAGCATTCTTGCTAGGATATCTTTCTTGCCTCGAAATCAGATTATCATCACAATTTCAGCCCTCTTGCCTGACTTTGGTTCGGGTGGAGTTTGTTTTAATATTTTGATTGAGTCGCTGGATGGCAAAACCTTTCGTTTGTGTAAGGTACTAATGGTGAACTGCGTTTTGCCAAAGCTCTGGCCACAACGGGTCATGAGTAATGAACTGGTAAGAGTTGCAAGGTATGGATACGTATGTATGGTCACTTTGCTTTCGAACTGAATGCAATGTGGCCTGTACATTTCGAGTACTAAACTCATCCTCAGGCATTCTTTTAATTCAATCTTAACATATACAAGCTATCTAAGGAAAACACTATCGTTTCCATCCCCTTATTTCCATATAGATCAGTACCACTGCCTCTACCTGATAGGACTGTACCACAGTATTCTTTTTAATCCATGATTATCTCATCATTAAAGTCTACCTCATAGACCCATTTGGATGCAGAGACTTAAGCCTTGGGCATATCCCCTCCTGCTTCTGCCGCGGATGAAACATCCTTTGGATGATCATCCTTGGACTTGGGCCTGTTGCCCTTAGAGGATGAAGACACGATTGATTTTTGGCAGAATTTCCACACATGGTTGGCCATGCCTCAGTGAGCACACTCGCCTTTCTCAAATCGTTTTTCTACCAATGATGGAGCAATTCCTTCCAGCGCTTTCTTCTTGTCCGTATGGACAGGAGTCTGACCCTGAGTCTTATCCTGTCTGTTGGGTTTCCGGCAGCCAGACTTCCCTCCTGGTCCTCGATCCATGGCTTTATCTTCTCTTTGGTTCCAATCTTCCTGACGCTTTAATTTTTTGTGCTTTCTCTTGAGACATGATGAGCTGTCTTTGGAAGAATGCTTCTTTTGCAACATCAGGAATTCTTCCATTGCTAGTCTGACTCTTAGAACACTTTCCACATAATCAATATCATTTCAAGGTTTTCACTTGGTTGTTGACAGGCGATATTGGAGATCTTCTGAATGACCATCTCTGAGCAAGGTCCTCCAAGGGGTGTCAACTTGGCAGAACATATAATTGAGCGTTTCCATGTCCGTTAGGTAGCACTCAATATCTCCCTTGTATTTGAGTTCCCTCATCTTGCCTAGAGCTTTTCTTTCCTCTTGCCTGTCAAGGAATCGTTCCTCCATTGCACTGACAAAGGGGTTCCATTCATCCACCTTGAAGTATTTCTTCCTATACTCTGCTCTGGCGTTGTATCATGTTCCAGCCATTCCATCTATCACACTCCCTGTCCAAATGATATTATCAATATCATCTTCGAAATCTGTGCCATGCCACTTCATATAGTACTCAACTGAGTGGAACCACTTTTGATATGGAAGAGTGTCTTCTGATGGATCTCCTTTGAATACTTTGGTCAGCTTCATCTGGCTCAGTTTTTTTTCGTATTTTCGGCCGGGGCTGCGCCCTCGTACCGACCCACTGTACATTGTTGAACCTCCTGGTGGGAGTGGTGGTATTCCTCCTAGACTATGCCTTCTGGAGTTGTTACTGCTATCTGACGAACTTGAGCTGTCATGTGGGTCATTGCCGGTGGGGAATGGGGGATGCAGTGTCTCATCTGGGGTACCAACCCAAATATCATTGCCTCTTCTGCCCCCTCCTCGTCCTCCTCCGGAGGTGCTTTCTCCCCCACTTCCAGCTGTACTGGAAGGGGGAGTAGAGGGTGGTATTGAGACATCATCTGCATTTCTGCTTTTGACAATTTCCCATTTCCCGCTCTTTCTGCTATAACCCCACTTGATACTACCTGGTGTTTCCATAAAGGCTCCATCCTTAGGTTGATTTGGATTCCCTTCTGGGTTCTCAGGTTTGTCATCATCTGCAACTGATTTTGCCAGAGATCTGATGGAGTGTCGGGTTTCCTTTGGCACTTCTTTGAGTTTCTCCTCGAGTTGTTTCTGGAATTCTGCAAATGCCCGCTGCCATTGTTTCTTATCGGCTTTCATCTCTCTTTTAGTTGAAGCCAACTCTAGTCGTTGCTTCCTTAAATTATCTTCAGCCTTCTTCTCATTATCCTGCATTTCCATCCTTTGTGTATTCTGGACTCTTGCCATTGTTTGTTCAGCATTCTCCTTATTGGCTTCCATTTGTAACTTTTCAGCATCCAATTGAACCGCCAGTGCATTCTCAGCATCCTGTCTTTCCCTAAGTACTGCAGTTATTCTAGACCATGCAGTATTATTCCTTGAGATTTGAACATTGAATGCGTCCTTGAGATTCTCATAGTCTTGAGATGCCTTGGCTGCAATAACTGCCATTCCTCCCTTGACGTTGGATGCAAAGATCTGGGACTGGAGAATAATCTCTGTGTATTGAGCGTATACATTATCACATACAGTTTTGACTCCTTTGGTGATTTGATTATGGAAGGTATTCGGTTTGCTGATGATTGACATATAGGCATCTACCACCTGAGGCATTTCCTGTTGCAGATTGACCGATTTTGATATGGATTCTGAGGCAAGGGCTTCCATTCCATCCAACTATGCAGTTAATCGATTGAACAGTTCGACTGCCCATATAGGGACTTGTTTGTTGGTAATAGGCTGGTATTGTTCCACCGCTTTTCTGGTTGTATCTCTGGGAACCAAGACATTACTCCTCCTCTCTAGGGTTAATCGTTCAACATCTGACAATGACATGATTTATTGCTTAAGGATAATGCAGTGATTAATTAGTGTTAGCGACGGTTACAGGATACCCGGCGTCGGTCTGGGTTGGAACCGAACCGAAGGCCCTGTTCCAGGTCAGGAACCGCCAAGCAACCTGAACCGGACATAAACCTGCGGTTTTTTGGCCAGGTTGTACCCGGACTCCAGTTCCAATTTACTGCTCACCCAACGTTCGCTCCAATTAAGTATTTGAGTTCTGATCGTGTCACAACATGATCGGTACATAGATTGTGCAGTTTGAGTCACTTGTTCACCTCCGGCTGTCAGATTTGTGATCCGACCAATATTTGTTGAATCACTGTGAAATGACACGATATTTTACCCGAGATTCCCGGATTTTCGATAGCGACTCCACGAATATTGGTCCAATCGCCAATCTAACAGCGGGAGGTGAAAGAGCGGCTAAGACTGCACAATCTACGTACTGATCATGTCATGATACGATCAGAACTCAAATACATAATGGAAACGAAAATTGTGAACTTGAAATGCCGGGTTTTTGGTGGTAAAACCGGCCCATTTCTAATGGTCTCGGGTTTTCATGTGGTAAGACCCATTGCCACGGTCCAGTTTTGGGTGGAACCGTACCCGGAAATGACCCAGGAATTTGGACCTGTTGCTAACACTACGTTTATTCTTTCCTCCGGCCTGGTACCAATGACCCGTATAATCATTTGCCAGTTTCCCGAAGATATCGAACTGCCTAGATTCACAATTGGAGCAGTGTGTATCTTCACAGGAGTTTTGAAGGATATCTTTGATGTATTCTTCCTCAGTTAGAGAATCCCAGGGATCGGAGACCTCGAACTCAGGGCAATCGAAGAAGGTTTCAGTTGGAGTGGTGGTTAAGTAACCCTGAATAGCATGGACAATATATGGGTAGAGTAAAGTGTGGCAAATGATAAAGAGGAATTCGAATATCATGAGGTAATGTTTCTGATAGAGATATGATATAACAATATAGTGTAACGTGGGAGGAATCGACTCCAAGATACACTCAACTAGAAGTATCCCGTCTAGGTTACCCTTTATCTTGTCTCACTATCGGACTTAATTGGACTTATACAAGGACTAATAGATAGTTCACTTCAGAGCTTCACTCAGGCACCGAAAGTAATAAGAGTAGAATAAGTGTAGAATAGCTTTCGAATCCGGATATATTGTTAAGGCTTGTTCTCCGTTGTGAGAAGGTTGCCCCCTATACCAGCAGAGAATCGAGAGGTCTTTATATCTCTTTCCTCTGAGCTTTTAACTGCTAATTCTAACTACGCATTTCTCTAGACAAATTACTACTATCCCTTCATCCCCCCAATCCCCTTGCTCTGATAACCAGTTGGCCTGAACTTCCTCCAAGCCAATGGTATCCCCTCAGTCCTCCAGTCTTTTCTGACAAACAGTATCTTTCAGATATACATCTCCAGACTGATTGGTATCCATCGGACTGTAGTCTTCTGGACCATCTTCCTCATTGTACCATTCAACAGCCTTCGCTTGAATCATTCTCAAGTGCCCTTATCCTACTGGCCATAACAAATACCAATCGAAGGTTGCCGCATATAGAGGTGACGATGGCTGGCGTCATGCATTATCTTCATCCATAGAGAATATAGAGATAGCTGTTGGCATTATATTAACACGCCACTACTGTTATGACAACACTCAGAGGTGGGTGGTGATGATGTAGTTGAGGGACATGTGCCTGGTGGTCATAGGTGTGGCGATAGTGATTGCTTATAGTTGATCAACCTTATTCCTTCGCCACCAGACATCATCATTGAGTGATATCTCGTGACCCCGCAACCATGACAATTCCAAAGGTGTAACATTGACCTTAGCATGACGTGAATGAGGGAATTATGACACAGGCTAATGATAAGAGGCCTGAAGCAACCCTGCTCATTGGGTTTAGTTAGTATGCATTGCAATGTCAGACTCATATTTGGTACGAGCTGACACATCAAGTTCTATGTTGGCATAGTTTCAGTTGGTTGCTGATTCAATATATGACTTAAGCCAAATATGCTGCAGGGTGAGGCATTGATTGCAATAAGCACTACCGACCAAGATTGGCAGATTTTCCAACTACTGATGCCAATGGAATGTGTAATGTCTAAGTTCAAGTTTCATCTGACATGGTAATTATGCATATTATGTGATGAATGCCCCACTTCATAACAGTAGCTAAAAGATTTAATACCTCATCTGCATACACATGTTAATGTCATCACCGTAGTCATAGCGTTGAAGTATGGGTGTACGAACCCTTGAAGTCGACTATAAAGAGATGGCATTACTGCGGCAATGGAAAGAACAAGCTGAAGCAGCTATCTACAGTCAATAATCAAAACACTGAAGACAATTTTAAAATATTATTAAGAATTCTGTCTATTACAAACTTTACAATTACTTCGCTCATATCTCTTTGTGACTGGGCGACCTATGCCTGGACATCAACTGACACAATCCCAGTATGCACTGCAACAGACTGTTGTGTCTTTCGGCAATCTGCTCTTTCCGTTGGAAGAGCTCCATTTAACCCACCTCTACCATGTGATTTTTGATTTTTGCGAACTAGAGAATATCCGATACCTGGTGCTGAGCTTTTTCAACACTGGTGAATTAACATTTAAGGAAACATCCAAGGAGTTGTTGTTCAATGGGGAAGTCTAAGCATCATATACATCAAAGATGGGCTTTGGAGAAGACTTGATTTGGAAGCTCCTGCGAGATTGGCAAGAGGTTGAGTCTTAGGATAAGACATGGAAAGAAGGAGATAATAGGTAGGTGGCTGTACTTAACTAAATAATATTGTATTGATTATTGGGGTTAAGCAGCCATGTAATATCCAACTTTACAATATGCTATTATCTTTACTATTAAATACAAAATTTAAAGACTTTCGGAATTGTAGACATCTATAACATTGAAGTATGCTGTATGTACTAAATGGCAGGTGGCAAGAGGCAGAGAGTGTATGGGGGCTGAAATAAAGGCCTTTATCAGTATAATAATTTCAAAACCACTATTTGCATCACTAACAAATGATATTGCACGATAGCTTATAGTCATAGTGTTAACATAGACACAATGTGATTTAGCACAAATGGTAAATGATTCAATTTTTGGGAGAGCAGAGTCTGTACATGCATGATCCACAGCAATCTACAATCCGCAACTAATGCAGCGGAAAGATATCATCAGCAAAAAGCGAAATTGGTTTCCCAAAATGGATTCCATGTACTGATTCTTCTCCCCATTCTCCACAGATAATCTGACTGATATATTTGCAATCTTCAACCATGCTTCAAAGCATTGAATGATGTGATCATGTCATCATGCAGTTTTAAAAACTTCATTAGTCATTTAAGTTAATTTGCTCCACTTATTTTGTGTTGGTCCTCTAGATTTTAATCATCTCGATAGTTTTTTGAACTGTTCCATTCATTTCAAGAATATTCTCAACTATTGAATCCCTTGAGACATTGATTATACACAAGCTTGCACAGCACCCATAACAAAAATCCAGAGTAAATACTTCTCAGATTTCAAAATATCACTGCTATGATTACTTCATGCCTTGAATTGAATAATCTACATGTACAACAAATTGACAGCATTCAACTCAATCACGTTGCACAGGTACCACTGCATGCTCTCAGGCTGCAGGGCCCATGGAACAAGGTGTAAAGCCCCTTCCATCATGATTATCTCGACGATATTAGTTGTTCCATCGGCAAAAAACTGGTGTACGATGGTAGCTTCCATCGTACAAGAATTGCATCGGAGGTTGATCGCTCTCCTCGACAATCACCATACCCACAGTCTGATGTATTGGTTATATCGCAAACGGCTGAACTGAGGCCCAAAGCCCTTCAATGCTCCATTCAGCATCCTCGGCAAATGAAGCACACTTCAACCGTATGGGAATGAGTCGAGAAGTCAACTTAAAGTGGCTATCCGGACTTGTCATTATCCAGAAAAGCACTGTATCATTTCTGGGTGGCTTATGATTTCTCCGCTTTGTGGACAAAGTGCTACAAACCATATGAACTGCCTACGCTTCACATCGAAAAGACGTCACCCAAAGTGTAATTTCGATAGGCTGAATGTATTTTTCATCATTCAGACAACTGAAATACTGATCAAGATTGACGTAGTCAGTGACATTGGCAAATCTCATGAAACACCAAGCAATGTGATTCGGTAGCTCCCCTTTTGGCATGGCACACCACTCGGCCAAGTCATCAAGTGTCTCGATTTCCGGTCACGGGATATTCATCATTCCCTTGATAGACACTTTGATTAGAGGCATATCATCGTAGCAAAGTAAATTTGCAGTGTTCGAATTCAGCTCTCAATACTGACACTCCTCCTTTCTGGGGTTAGTTCGCAGATTCTGGAAGGTACTCTTGTGACGGTTCGATTGTCCGTACGCTTGTTTAAGATCCATCATTGATCTTTCTGGGAGTTCAGATATCAGTAAAATCTAAATCTCCTTCATCAAATGTATTTAGTTTATTGTTCCCACAAACTCAAAAAAATGAAATCAATGTTTCCTTGCAATATGGCATTGCTTTAATGTTCAAGAGTTTTCTTTGAGTCGTTGCGATACTGTTTTCAAGCATCAGAACCAGTGTACCCACTGTTGCAATCGTAACAACGAGCACTGGACAAACGGTTTACACTTTGTTTAGCAATATTGGAAATGATCTCTTGGAATACTCCTACATTGCCCAATTCGATTAGTCCTCACGATGATGATAGTACTTGCTGCTTACGTTTTATGAAGTGTGACATTCTTGTTTTTAAAGACGCTTATGGCTTAACTTGACCCATGATAGTTACCATGCAGAAGTGGTTCATGATAATTAATTGGTTGATACAAGATCGTCAGTAGCTTACAGTTTATCACGGGAGGGTTAAGCATCATCGCGATTATGATTTCACGTGTTTGAGATCAAAATACAGTAAACCATCTGTTCTATTACATTTACTACTATTATGATGTATCGACGAAACCTAGAATAAAATAGCACAGAAAGGAAATTCTAAATCCGATTACTGACACCATTGCTAACCTCCAAGTGACATTGCACCCACTACAACTGTCCTTCCATCGACTAATTCCGTATTCCCAACACTGGTCATGTTTGTGATTTCTTTGGTGTTGCTGTTTATGTCACTGCAGGTGACTGGCTGGCTGCTGCTGGGGATGGCAGACCAACCCATAGGCAGAACAGCTGAGAATCGCATACTAGCTTCTGTAGCAGCAACAAAGCTACTACAATGGTAAAAAGAATTGTTGGGCTGCTCTATCAGCTCCTCTGGAACGTAATCAAGAATGTCCTCATCAAAGCTGCCCTGATCATTGTGAGGTTGTGCCATCACTGGGTCTGTACCGGTTGAGTGGATTGTTTGGTGGATCATGCTGCAGATATTGTCTATCTTCTTGGCTTTAACCGCAGGCGAGAAAGAACGAAAATGCACATCGAGATGATAAAGTACATCTGTGCATGCATTATTAACGGTGTAATTAATGTTTCTTGTATCATATCTACTTTGTGCTACACCTTCTGGACCAAACTCTGGCGGAACCCTAAACTGTCCTCTTTTCCAGGCTGACAGATAATGTTGGATGCCCATTGCAGTGAGGGCAATGAATATCGGGTTGATTTTATCAATCAATAATCTATCTTTCATTCCCATTTGTCATATGCCATAGAACTATGTCTGGTGAATAAGATCCATAATTTCGGTCACTGCAAATCGAAACTTCCACTCCTAGAATGATCGTCAAGACAACGATGAAACAAGATGGGAACTTTGAACTTACCTTACGAACGTTTATGGGGCATGTAAACCTGTCCTTGGTCAATAGCCAGGGTACCATTTTCCTGATCTCTGTAGGCGACTGTGTTTGAAATTCTGAAATAGAGTCAATTGAAGTCTTGCAGCAGTATACTATTCCTGCATGGGAGCAAGTAATTTTTGCGAGAGTGTGATGCACAATGTCAGTAATGAAAACAATCATTCAGATAATTCATTTACCACTGAAATGTAGGCACATGGAGGGTCTGAGTTTCTCTGGGCTGAATCAATCCAGGCAATTTCCGCATAACACAAACTACACATCTGGGTGGTCTTCACCACGTTTGTAGCAAAGAGTTCACAAACAATGCATAATTGGTACCTATACACTTCACACGTGCCATGACCATCGCCAGAACGCCTGAAAGGGTGGTCTGCGATGTGTAATCTGCACTGATAATGAGACCTGTCACGTCGTCAACAAAGGCCTCATGTCACCACAGATTTCTAGCTTTCCATGCAACCAATTTCTCACTGGCATCATTTGAATCCTTCCTCTAGTAAATATATACATTAGTGGGCAGATTCAATCATCCACATGCTTAATTGGATACTTTCCTGAATGCCAGAAGCGAAGGCTCGCATTGATCCTCCTTGTCCGGGATACAATAGACATCCCGACGTGCAGGATGTAGGAGTTGCGCCTACATAGAAGGTAGTAAAGTTCCCACCACTCGTTTTCGAAGTGTTGACATGAAGGACTCTTTTGATGGCTGCATGCCGAGCACTTTCCTTGATGGTTGCTGAAGAGGATTGTCATTAGAATCTGCATTGTCATCTCGACGATCATTGTGATTGTCGGATATCGTGCTAAGAGCATCATCAAAATCCTCATCGTGGATAGATCGTCTGCTTCTCCTGGTGCTGGAAGGAAGATAAGGAGGAGAAGTGCGGCGCCTTCTGGTCATGATTTAGAAAGGTAGTGAGTGATAAGTAAGAAAAATTAAACGAGTGACTAACGAAAATGCCAATGGATATGGAGTATATGAATTAAAGCATTGTGTAAAGGAAAGAAAGCATTGATATGATTAAAAGCATCATGGTGATGGGTCTTTTTATTGTGTTAACCATTCAAGGATCTTGGCTGGTCCCGCCACAAACAGTTCCAACTCCTTGGGTAGACGGAAACTGGAATCTATGAATGGCGGGTGACAAGCATGCCGCGGGGTTGATGAGTGGCTTTCTTTGAAGAAAATCGTAATTGCAATGAGCTAAAAAGCGTTTGGGTTTCACTAATCATTGGAGCTAACTTGTGCTGGGCCAAGATACGGAACGACCAATTACATGATAGCCATACACAGAGTTCTATCGCTGACACTATGCCATTTCCACAAATAAACATCTCAACGATTAATCCCAACATCACGAACTCTCAACACAGCCCTTCATGCATGAAGTTGAATCATGAAATAATAAAATAATCAAAACACCAAAAAGTGACTCAAAACTTCACCAAAAAACTCCAAATTATCACCGATCTGTCCACCCTCCAAAGTTCCTGCAAAATTCCCACCCACCACACAAATCCTTGAACAACCGTCCAGCCAGTGCATTTCATCCTTACAACTACTAATTTGCAGCTGCACAGCTGCTTGTATGTTTTCTATTGGCCAAAGAGCCTGCAGTGAGAGGACTTACAATGTGATCATGCTCAGGTAGCCAAGCCACATCCTCATTGGGAACAATACTTTGCTTGTAATCAGCAAGGAGACCAAGAGCACGGTTTCGCATGACTTCAAGGTATCGCTGCTGTCTGATAATTCTCTTTTGAAGCTGCTGTTGAAACTTTTGGAAGCCTGTTTTTGTCATGGGGAAACTTGTTGGATTTGGGCGCCCTGTCTTACCATGATCATCCGATTCCTCCCCAATATCATGAATCATGTCCTCCGCTGGAGGTGGGAGGATGTCATCCAGAGGATGGGAGCTGCGGCCACCACGCATAGGTATCTGGGCAGCAGCTGTGCCGTCAGCTTGTTGGCCAAGATACATGACACAAAAAAGCATTGGGTTGCTTAATCTCATCGACGCCTGTACGCATCCAGCAGCAGTAGTGTTATTGAAGATTGGGGTAACATTATGGGTGTACAGACCACCATCTCCATTGGCCTCCTCCAGGCAGCCTCAAAGCTGTCGGATTTTCTTGCTGGGGTCTGGCAGACCAGCGACTGCAGCATTCATGATTGACAAAATGGTTATATTGACGATTGATGTAACTATCAGAATTATCAATTCATTATGCTCCAGCCAGGGCAATGAGAATAGCTGAGCATTGTTTTCACCGACCCTGTTCCCAGCAATTTCGGGATCCACATAGGTGATGATAATGATAAATGGCTCGACAAGGAAATCGGTCGAGGCATCGTAACGAACCTGGAATGGCAATCACCTGTGACCTGAGGTTTCTTTCTCGTTGTCTTTTGGATCTACACATCATCAGGAAGAGCAAATGAAGCATTGCGGCGATTAACTCCATACCAATGTGCATTAGTTTCCTCTTCGTATTTGGGGTTTCTTCGAGCCTATTCTTCCTTCATCAAAAGCAAACCCATGTCAACTCATCCAGTGCTACCTTGAGTTTCCGACCATCAAGGTTAGTCTTGTCTGCCATGTACCATTTCCAAAGCGGCCGTTTAGACTGAAGATCAATGATTTGAGTAACGCAATGATCGATTCCAAGATCCCATTGCTTGGGGCCGGCGCCTTGCTTATTGATAATGCTCATGGACTGGGCAATCTCGCAGAGGCGCTCCCTCATGATATTATCTGTCCACTGTGTTGTCAAGCCACCGTTATCCTGGACAATTCCCATGATTTCTGCTGCCCATTGGCTGACACCGACCGTGGCATTCTGGGCCCAGATGCAGACTTGTAGAGTGTGTATCTGGATTGTATTAGCATCTGCGACGACTGATTTTGGCAACCAGAAGGCATCACATTACATTTTAGGTTCTCAATGGTGGTCAATGATGGAGTTGTGGATATCGAATGCTTGTTACACTAAACAAGTGTCAGAAGTGTTCAATATATTGTTAATGGTGATGCATTGTGGTAGCAGAGGTGAAGAGGGTGTGTCGAAGGTTCTGGAGATTGTAAGGAAGGCCGGCAGGCAAGGCGAATATATATATGGGCTTGGAGGGTTTTCTTGATCTGGCAACATCATCTTGGCTGCAAATCTGCAATGAGGCAATGTGCTAAGCATCATCTAGGCACTGTGATTCGTCGACTGAACGCTTGAGTTCATCACAAACACAACTAAAAACATGCTCCGCAGTCATATCTCACTCATTTGTCCTTGCTCTGGTTCTTGTACTTCCTGATGCCATCGCTGTGTCGATATTTAAGGTCAATGCACACCACATGTATGGTATGAATTAACATAAAGTGACAACCATAAATCAGGCAATAGGGGTAGAAGGGTCTTGTGAGGGTGCAAAACAATCACTGTGACAAGCTGAATGCAGATGTGGTATCCTTTTTGAAATCGAAGGGATGTTACAATTGAGGGAGCGATTAAACACTTTGCAAACATGTGAAGGAGGATGACAGAAATCCTACAAGAGTGGTAGGATCCCTATTGGAAAAAGTAAATTGAGGTGCAGCTGTTTCTGAGGACAGCCGGCTTGTCATGGTGTGAGTAGCTAAAAGACCATCAAGACACTTCTTAATCTTGTTGTGTTATTTCATTTTGCAAAAGAAACATGGATCTTTGTCGACAGTGTGTTTACTGCTCGACGACATACTTCAAGATCAGCACTTAGATCTCTCACTTCAGTTGCGACCACAAAAAAAGGATAGTATTGATATCAGCTATACAACTGCCAGATGCTGGTTTTGTGATCGACCATGATAATATGCTACTTCCATTTGTTCATGAACCGCATTGCGACCCTTTTCTTCACCCTTCTGTTGATAATTCCAGCAGTACAGAAGCTGACAGCGAGAATGCGTATATCGATCCAGAACAACCTCCAGTTTAGACAAGTATTTTTGGTACTCCACACTTCGACAACTGTCTAGCCAGCAAGCCTACTGGTAACGAAGATTTCAATATCTTCGACAATGAAATTGATCTATGGTCACTGTTTTCTTGCATGGAGGAGAATTGATTAGTGCACTGGTGTGTCAAGCACAACTTGAGCAGAGCGGCTATCAATGAGATTTTCAGGAACCCTACAATGGCAACTGTGAGCAACTTCACTTTGTCCCACACGTTATGCAAAAGGCTGAATGAAATGTACTACACGATGGGCATTGACTCTTGGACATCAGGCAATGAGTGTTACAATCGTTTGGCCGATCCAAACAACCTTGGTGATGATGATTACACACGTTTCTTTTACAGCAATCCTGTTGAATGCATTCAGTTACTCATGCAACAGCCTGCGTTCAGAGAACATATGTCATATGCTCTAGTCAAGGAATTCAATGATGCTGAGGGACATATCTACTCAGAGGTGAAATAAAGCGACTGGTGGTGGAATGCACTGGTATGTTAGTTGAATTTTGTCATATCTACGATGATTATGACTGCTTCATTAGCTATGGTAACCGCTTGGAGCTACTATTGTCCCCTTATTCGGCAGTTCAGACCAAACACATCTTACAAACACTTCGGGCGACCAGAAGTAATGGCCAGTATATTTGAGTCTCAGAAACATAGACTTGATGATTGGATCAAACCCATTGAATCTTCCAAGCATCATTGTCGCCATTCTTCCCGTTCCTCCGAAATATCTGTAAGGGCATGTACGCCAGCGTTCGGCCTCTTAGGCATACGGATGGTAATTATAGGAATACGGTTGCAAACGTGGATGCGAGTGATAGTAGGTGAAGATGTATAGTAAGATTATCGCTAGAGATCTATGGCTCGTGGCGAGCCAACTATATGGAAAGGCCGTTACCCGGCCCCGGGTCACGTGCCGCCGTTACATCATCCCCCTCTTTAGGCGCAGTCCTCCTGGGCTGCATAAACCGTACAAGAGAAAAGGAAAGGAAAGAAAACGTTAAACAATCATGCCGTATATGTACTTGTACAAACTCATCAGTCCCACAACCAATTGGTACGACTCAGGGCGACCTCTTCGCGGATCTGGCGCACGGGGAAAATCCACCTCCACTTGACTGACTCTGAAGGTGGGAAAACCCCGTGCCGACGTCATTTGTACCGGGCCGAGATCCAATGACGTAATGAAGTATGGAGAAGAGAAGAGAAGAGAGAAACAGAAGAAAGGAACGCTCATTTGATCACTTTTCCTCCGGTCCCGAGTTACAAAACTCTATTGACCCATTTCCTCCACTCCCGAGTCTCGGACCTCAACTCCTCCTTATCTCCACTCCCAAACTGATCCGGCATCCAACGTGCCATCCAGTAGCACACTTGTGGTTCAGATCTCGGCGTGGTTCTTGGTCGGAATCATCAGGATGGTAGAGCTTCCGCTCATGACTCGGCATCGATGGGAGCTTCCGCTGCCGGCATCGTTCATAGCCATCGGTGATGGTCAATCATATACGTCAATCGTGTACTCTCATCTCATTTGTCGACATCTAAAACGTAAGCTTCTCTAAAATGCTTATACTTATCAAGTTCAAGCGGGCCTGCGCTCTCTTCAGCCTTTGTGCAGTGCTTCCGCGTGCTCTGTACAATATCTCTTGCAGCCGGTAGTCATCGGCAATTAGCATTGACGTGGTAATCATCGTTCGAAGTCCGCTTCGGTGACCATCCGGTCGACTTCATGTTCGCGCTCTCGATAGACGACTTCGGTAGAATCTTGGTCGACTCGCAGTAGACTTCTCGGTTGACTTCTTGGTTGACTTGTCGGTGCGTGTCTCGGTAGACTGCCTCCAGGTGGGCTATTGCCTTGTCGGTAGGACATGACTGATCTGACACGGCTATCTCCCTCTTTGAAAGTTCGTTGCTCCATCGACGACTTCTGCGTCATATCGATTGTCGATTGCGATTGGGGCTCGGTAGTAGTATAACTTGGATCTCCGAATCGAAATTGGGGTTCATTGGTGATTCAGGATTGTAATTGTAATCTCTCTGTGATTCGACATGTAATTCGGTTCGGCTTTCGCTTCGTCTGTAGACTTCCAATCATAAGATCCCGGGCATCTCGTATGTGTGCTTGTACAAAGTTGAGTCTATGCATAGACCATCATCGGAATTGGCCTGGGTAATATCAGTGAAATAGTCGATCATCACATGGATCCCGCCTTGACTTCGAACAATGATGTGAGCTTCCGCTCCTGGTATCGTCATAGCCGTTGATTCTCATGTGACTCGCTGGTTACCGTTCGAGGGCTGTAGAATGGACGCCAATTGCATCGGGCGTGGGCGGTATGTCATTGATTCATATCTAACACGTAAGCATTACAGTTGGTGGTCATACTCACCATAAAACAAGTGCGCTTCTTCTCTCAGAAAGCTGCTTTGTACAATGCATTTGCACATTTCAGCATCTCTTAATTCGGCATTTAGTAGGGTCTCGGTGGACCGCTTCTCCGTGAAAGTCATTCGGATGATGACTCCGGTTCGTTCTTGGTGGAAATCTCTGTGACGATCTCGGTAGGCAGTTTCGGTAGAATATTTGTTGGCTTCTCCGTAGTCATTTGGTAAGCCCCAGGTAAAATCGTTTGGTATTCAGTTTGGTATTCAGCTTGGTATTCAGTTTGGTATGCCATTCGGCGAAGGATTCTTGATTCTTCGGTACGCCATTCGGTAAGCATCCCGGTCAGTGGCTTGGTATGGAAGGGTGCTCCCGGTAATCCTCTCGATGTCCATGGGAAGCCTTTCGGCATTGATATCCGTCTCTGTGAGATTTTCGTGATTATCTTTTGGTAGTTTTCTCGACTGTCTCTCGTAGTGCCATTTGGTAGGCGATTTGGTACACTCGGTGGCCATATTCAATCTCATTCGGTGGCCCAATTCGGTTATCGTATTAGAGTTATTCGGTATCTCATTCGGAACTGTTTTGGTAGCCATATTTATGTTCATTCGGGATCTTGTTTGGAATTCTTCGGTAGCTCTATTGCACTTGTTCGGCATGGCTCGGGCTCGTTTGACTTATCATCTCTCTCCGGTGCATTTACAGGTATACTGGACGTCCGTGGTATGCTAGGTGAACATATTGTCTGTAATCGCAGAGTGCGCTCGCTGATCTCCTCCGGTTTGTTGATTCATCTGTAGGTGTGCTTGCCATCACTTGACTCGGTGCGCATATCGTCATTCTGAGTCCACTAGTCGATTCATCTTGATGCGCTTGCCGCTGCTAGCCTTCTCAATTGGGGAATGTATCTCACAGTGCTTCGCTCTTGCACTTCCGGTACGGTAATTGTTTGCGGTAAGTGTTGCGATTCTGGTACAGATATCCCCCTCTTTTGAAAGTCGTTGCTCCACCGGCGACTAATCTCATACGGCTTCGTAGGGAATATCGATTGGAAGGGCTTGATTCGGAAGTCGATTTGCAGTTGTTAATTGTCATCGTAGTTGTGTATCTCGGGATCGCCGAGTCTGAGTCGGGATCTCATTCGGGATTGTATTTTCGGTAATATAACTTCGTAACAAATTCTGCATTGTATTCGGTATTGTAATCTCTACCATACGGCTGCTTGATGTTGTCTCCTGAATCATAGTCGGGATTGTACTCGGTACGGCAAGGCTACCGGTACATATATCTGCATTTCTGCACTCAATTGCCAGTCCCGTAGATTGTCATCGAAAGTGAAAATATTAGATGAGGTAGAATTCCACATAACTTCGTGTATATCGCCATATTTAAATAGATTGATTGTCATCCATCTCCGTGCATCTCCAGGATGGGCATATCGGCGCTCGTAAGTCCAATTCTCATTGTCTCAATGATAGCTCTTTTCTCGATAAGTGGCTTTCCAACGTCCTTGTCTCGTATCTGTCAGGGGTTATCCCATTCCGTGTTGGTTCCAGTAATTGAAACGTTTGCTTTGTGAATTCATCGTCGCTCGGCCCGTATGGCGTACTCATGCTGGGGCTTCCAATTGTAGTTCATAAGTCTTCGGCACTTCTAAGTACGCTTCACCAGTGTGAATTGTCATTCGTCCGTGGGGATTATCTCTGAACTGCAGACCCACACAGAGTTGTACGGCTTTTAATCTGCTCCATCCGTTTTAGCCAAAAGAATCAAGGGAAGGATGGAAGCGGTGGAAGGGAAATCCAGGAGGTCTTGTCATTAACGGTTCGCTCACAAGAAGCCAAGCCCCGCCGTCCAGTCACTCGCTTTGTGTCTTGGTGAGCCGGTAGCAGTCATTCAGGATTCCCATGTGGACCCCCTTCTGCCGCAACTACCGCCGCTGCTCTTTGCTCGCCCAATCAGCCTGCGAGGTTTACCACTTCTGCTGGCTCACGATGCCGCATCCATAGGTCCCTATACCGCAGCTCCCAGCAAACAGGTGCAAACCCCAGACCGTTGGGTGCATGCCATGAAAACCGCCTTCAAGCTAGCAGTGATCATGCGGTCCCCGAGTTGGTATCCCCGGGAGAGGTATGTCCTACAACAGTCCAGAAGCTTGATGCCTGTGGAGGAGAACTCCTCACTGCGATTGTCTCGGTAGCATATCTCGCGCTACAGACATGTTTCCGCTGCACCATAGCATCCGCATATCAATTTGCTCTTGGGCAGTCCATAATGGAGGCTGCGAGAGAAGTATACTGTTTGGTTGATGGTAAGACCGGCACAGTGACCGATCGACCATTGCCGGGTTTGGGCCCAAAACTGCGGCAGTTTAGTACCACATACATCGAGATGGGCACATTCAGCAGATCCATTTGTATTTCTGAGTCCATTCCATATCCATAAGGACTGGTAAGTATGCCGCTTAATAATAGTAATTTCGCTGGTATAGATGGATATTGACTGAGTGCCGTGGAATGTGTCCTGGCCTTGAAGATGAAAACTAATATTATCTATATCTCATCGATTGATTGGATCCTCCAATTAGTCTCCTGAAAGTGGTGCCTCTGGAGGTGGTAGTCTTGGATCATAATGTCGTCTTTCCTGTAAGGAATATAGACAATCTTTGTCACCTTTCTTTACTTGCTCACAGTCATAGCCGTGGTGATGCCGGAAGTCCAGAGCTTATTTGCTCCGTAGGTAATAATAGTCACGTATAGCCTCCGTTGGCATTAATGTAATTGCAGTCAAAAATCATTGATATGGTAGGTGGACTTCGATGGTCTGTAATAGTTGTACTCTTTGTAGTCTTCGTAGTCATTATAGTGGGTCTGCGGAATTGTGTAGGTCTCGCCCGTAAATATACTTCACGCTGTGCAATGTATCGCCGCTAAAAGTTGTCTTCAATCGAGGGAGAGCTTCTCATCGTAAATGTGCTTCAATCGTCGGGTGTCTTCTCTGTAAGTGCACTTCGCTCGTGCAGACATTCGTGGCGGTAAGAGTGCTTCATTCGTATACTGTCGTCCTCTATAAGAAGGTTTTGGTTATGATATTATCTGTCTCCGTCGGCATGCTCCGATCGAGAGGTATGATTGGCCGTAGGATGCTTCTGCAAGTCGGCTTCTTCAAGGTTGCTAGAGCTGTAGGTGTACACGCCAATTGAAGTAGGTGCACTTCGCTCAAATAGAAGGAATGTAGTCGTAACTGTGATTGATCCTGTGCTGGAACCGTTTTGACCAGTAAATCGCCTCTCGACTTCACCTTTAGTTCTCGGTATTGCCGATTCAGGGGTAAGATCACACTGTCCATTGTAGGTGCTTGGACTGGTGATCGCGCTAAATTGACTTGTAGGAATGGTGTTCGAACTCAATTAGATCGATCGTATTCGATTTCTCTCGTTGGCAGGGTCGGAAAGTTGTGTCATGTACTTGTGATACTCGTCCTAATTGCCGGTGACACGCCTCGTGCGCCACTTGGTCTCTGAACTCTTTGCTGCCATCATGTGCCTCAATTGACAGATGGAATGATCAACGCTCTGTGCTTCGCATGAATGATGCTTCGATATCTCGTTTGGAGGGCAGTATCCTCAATTGTTGACTCTGTGGTGTCGCGCTTCGGAAAAGGGGTAAACTCGCGAAATCTCGTGAGCGAAACGTATCCGTTCACTGCAAAAGCGATAATAGTGCAAGGGCATGTATGCCAGCATTCGGCCTCGTACGTATACGGATGGTAATTATAGGAATACGGTTGCAAAAGTGGATGCGAGTGATATTAGGTGTAGATGTATAGTAAGATTATCGCTAGAGATTTATGGCTCGTGGCGAGTAGAACTACATGGAAAGGCCGTTTCCCAGCTCCGGGTCACCTGATGCCGTTACAATATCACTTTGAAGCACCAGGCAAAACAATTGCTCTAAAGGAATACCAAATCCACAAGCGAGAGAGTTTAAGAATGGTCTCTGAGCATATTATTTGTCCTCTCGACGTGCTTTTCAACACTGGACATCTTAAAATATATCCAGATGGTAGTGTTAGCAACAGGTCTGGGTAACTCACCAGCAGTCCAGGTTTGGACTGCAAAAACTTGTCGGTTCCGTTCCAGACCTGTTTAAATCCCCAAACTGCTGACTCTTGGCGGATCAAACCCGGATCTGTACCCGTCAACCCTCAGGTTTCACCGGGATTGACTTGACCCATGGGTTCCAATCTCTGGTTCCACGTTTTGGGTTTCACATTTATGGTTATATTCAGATATGCTACTGTTGATTGTAAAATAGTGCCATGGGTATGTCACAGTCCATTTTGGATGTATTGGCCACCATAATAATCAAAATGCATTGGCACACACGCCCTACCACAATCTGAAAATGAACGTCAATGGAGAGTCAGCAATTGTTGGTCATGTATCTTGGGTAATCTGGGGATGCGACAGGTCAAATATAGTTATAAACAAAGTATTGGCCACCTTTATTGCAAAAAATACAAAAGATACGATCCCTACCCATCTCCAAAATGAGCGTCAACAGAGCGTCAATGATTTTGGGTCTTGCATCATGATTAATATGAGTGGCGCTTGTTCACAAGTATCCATAAACAAGGATATGGCAGCCTTTATGGGCAGATATGTTCGGAATATTTCTGCCACAGCCTCTGGGACTGTAATAACTCATTTCATTTACAGAGCTACTGCTAAGTATTCATGAGCCTTGTAGTCTACCAAAACATTGAAAACCACGTATATAGACAATAACGGCCCCATCGTGTTGACATTAACCATAATGGAAGACTAACAATCTTTGACACACCTTTGACGCTCATTTCGAAGATGAGGCAGGGAGCATTGAACAATCTCTCTTGTCTATAAATGCAGCCAATACTTTGTTTATGACTATGTGCAACCTTTCGCCCTGCAGATTACCCAAGATACATGACCAAGAATTGTTGACGCACCATTGACGCTCATTTCAATGATGGGGCATGGAGCATTTCATCTTCTCTTTTGCCTATAAAGGCAGCCAATACTTCGTTTATAACTATTAGCAACCAATCGCCCCACAGATTACCCAAGATACTTGACCAAGAATCGTTCACATTCCGTTGACACTCATTTTCCTGATGGGGAAGGGAGCGTTTTACTATCCGCATTGCCTATAAAGACAGCCAATACTTCATTTATAACTATTTGCAACCTATTGCCTTACAGAGAATCTAAGATACATGACGAATAATCGTTGACGCTCCGTTGAAGCTCATTTTTATGATGGGGCAGGTAGTGTTTCACTGTCTCTTTTGCCTATAAAGGCAGAGAAAACTTCATTTATGACTATTTGCAACCTATCACCCATAAGATTACCCAAGATACATGATCAAGAATCGTTGATGCTCCAATGATGCTCAATTTGCCACAGGCGTATCTACAATATGCAATCATTTGATTTGATGTAGTGTATCATTCAGGTTGAGTTGGCAGCCTTTCTAGCATTTTCATTTACTTTCTTCTTGATCACTACATTGTTCTTTAATAATACAATTAAATATATCCTTTAAAATATACTTTACAGTATCCGGAAATTCAGAATAATAATACTCTCCAAAATGCTGTGCCATTTGATTAATGCTAATTATCACTGCCAGGTTCGCTCAATAGGCTGCTTTGGTCTTCAAAATCAATGTTAGCTGCATTATCAAACAGCAGATAGTGTACTAACCAGTTGATATTCCTTCATCACCCAGCATATCTGGATCAAAATCTATATCGTGCTCACTATCCTGAGCAGATGTATGATCGAGGGTACAAGATTCACCCCAGGGAAGCGATGTATGTGAATACGCATATCCGGCTGGCAAATTGATGATTTCGAGAAGTTGAGTACTGAAAGTATTACCTGTTGAGGCGGGTGGTGCTCTGGGCAGAGGTGGCATCGGCTCTGAAGTTGGCTCTGATGTTGGCTCTGAAGTTGGCTCTGAAGTTGGCTCTGGAGTCTGCTGTCTGCATCAGTTGGGCGGAGGTACACCTGTTCCTTTGCGTCTCCACTGTGTCTGGGGATTTTTTGGGGTGCCATTTTGGCAAGGAAGGCATCCGAGCTTGTGGTTTTCACAAAGCATATCTGGGTGTCTTTCTATCCCAGCTTTCACCTTTTGATGCCTAGGAAACTCGAAACCCCGGTTCTTCTGTTGTTGGACCTCGGCATGTGGTTTTTTCATTAGATATTGCGTTTCCTTCACTACAGCACGCGAAATCCCTTCTTTGGCCATTTTTGCCATGTTCAAGGCCAGGCGCATGTTGGACTGTTCCAGCTGTACACAACCTCCTTCTCTTGCCATCGTTGCAGACATGTTGAATGCCTACAAGAAATTAGTTACTGCCTCAAACAATGAGATGTGGCTATTACTACAACCATATATGCTTCCGTAGCCTCCTGTAATGTGATTAAAGTCTGTTTCGTCCACACTCGAGGATGTTTCTCAGGAAATTCATCTGCCAAGATCCTTGAGCTTACATCATCATGATGTTCAATGTTACGGACTGTGGGGACAAATGCCTTGTTTTACAATGGAGGTTTTCTGTTACGGGCAGTGATAATTTGGTCACCTACATCAGCAACAACTCTAGTTTCCATCTGAAACACCCGGGTGTTCCGGACGCCTCTGACGGCTCTGGCGGATCCTCGTACCCTCTGACGGAGAATAAGACGCGACCCGTCGCCCAAGCGACGGGTTGCGTTGCATACCTCCCTTGCGGCGGCTATTATACCATGCCTCTTATTCTTGCAACGCGTCGCGTTGTATATTACACTCGCCGCTCCGGCGTCAGGCTTCCTTTACTTTGTGTCCGGAATGTGGTGACGTATACGCACTATCAGAACGACACGTATGTTACACTCTTCGCAGGGGTTGCAGTTATGCAGTAGCCGTTTACACAACGCCTGGCGATGTTTATACCTTTCTTCGGCCGATAGCCACATGCCGCACTCTCATTGATGTTTAGCTTTGAGATTTGTCACTTATTGCAATACAGTCTTCGCTTCGGATACATCGCTTGCCGTTGCATTTGCTTCGCCATTATCGTATTTTACATGTCTGAAATATACTGTCCAATCTTCACACTCTCTAGTACTATGCCCTCAGTCCTCCACATTCTGCGTTGATCCATCATCGGCTTGCGATGCTTCTTCCTCCTCATCCGCATCGTTGCCATCCTCGCCCTCATACCCGTCGACATCTCTGGTTCCCAGGTCAAACCTACTATGCCCTCAGTCCTCTACATTCTGCGTTGATCCATCCTCGGCTTGCGATGCTTCTTCCTCCTCATCCGCATCCGCATCATCGCCATCCTCGCCCTCATACCCGTCGACATCACTGGTTCCCAGGTCAAACCTCTCGAGTTCAGTAGCGGCCCGTCGTCGCCGGCTGGCGGTGGGGATGGCATCGCTTTCGTCACCTTCATCTTCGAAATCCCCGCTGCCCCCTGGCATCCCGAAATGCAGTTCGTCATCCGTGCAATTGTTGTCTATCGGGATGTTTGAGTCAGTGCTTCCGATCTCAGGTTCCTCAAGCGCCACTTCGGAGGTCAAATAGTCAAGAAGAATAGCATTGTCAACACGCGCTGCTTCCACGCTGATCACCACGGCAGGCGTTGGGTTCTCCGCCTGTTGGATCTGACGCTTGACTGTGGCAAGAGTGTTGTTATACACCCTCTGCTGGTAGCTCTCCGGTAGTGTGTTCCAGGTATTCATCAAGAATGTATACGTGTCTGCAACGCCAGGCGAGGTTAACAACTTGCGACACGTTACAGCGCAGCAGGATACGATCTTACCACCGTCATTCTTGCAGTTGAAGTAGTTCGAGCGATCAGGTCTGTCCGCTTTCAGCTTTGACTTGGAAGCTTTCGGATGAACACCTTTGTTCTTTTGCCACTCCAGGAGAGCATGGCGCAACGCGGTGCAGGTAAACATGATCAGTGGCGAGGGTATATGACCGTCCTTGTCGTCAATCATGGAATTATAAAATCCATCAGCATACTTACCGCGGTTATTCGCCCGATGATAAAATTTGATGTAGATAAACCGCGGGATTGCTTCCGCCAGGAAGTAAAGTGGACGCTAGCCATTCGTTAGCAGCTTTCGACTCTCTCTGCGTTGCATTTGGACCGCGTACACCACCTTTCACACGCTCTGCTATAGGAAAAAGATACTTATTGTCTGCCAGAAGGGAATCAATGAATTCCAAACGCTCTGCGGTGGATTCAAAGCGGTGGAGATCATAAAGCTCTGCTATGTTGTCCCTTGCTGATTGAATAAAATGGGATTTAACCTTATCGACTTGTGCGCGAACCTGGTACCAGTTTGAGCGTGTAATATCCAACGTGGGCCGTTGCTTCAGCATACCTCTTTCAAGATCTCCTTTGTGCGTGCCTCAAATGCTATTGACCAAATGTTGTTTTGCTGCATTGCGGTGTTCCAGTACGTCTCTATTATCTACCAGTGTGGGGCTTCAGCTAATGCTTTCGCAACGCGTCGCGTTGCACAACTTACCGTCTCCAAGTCGCTTGCACTCATAAACGGCCGTCTGTTCCACATGTAGAGCTCCAGGAGCCTGCCCGTTGCAAATACAAGACGCGTCATGTCGGAGTGACCAAATCGATGGATGCTGCGACTTCCGGAGACCACTGATCGAGGTGTAGACACCGCCTGCGGTTGCAATTGCCACTGCCTCTGTCTCTGATTCCTTTCTGTAGCTCGCGTTCGCAGTGGATTTGTAATGATCGCGCGGGCTTCTGGATTCGGGATGGGGGTAGGCAGGTTTTCAAGACCGCTGAGAGGAGTGGGAGTGCTAGCAATGCCGGATGCGGGGCTGGATACGACGCGACGCGTTGAGTCTGTCTGTGTGATTCCGCTGGGTGCTGGTGTGTTACGACTGCTTGTACCCGGCGTGGCGGTTGGAGTAATTATTGACCGTCGCTGTGTAGCGGACGGGGTGGAAGTCACGCGTTGAGTGATATCTGCAACACGAGAATTGTTCAGCGAAGATGAGGGGGTGGAGTTCTGACCTTGGATTGTAGAGGCTACGGAACTCCCTCCTTGAGAGGAATCCCTCTCGCCAGCCGGTACGGAAACGCTTCTCTTAGCAGGGGGAAGTTGAGAATTCCCCGAAGGCCCACGCTTTTGTTGATTCTGACGATTAGAAAGACTTCGAACATTTCGTACGACCGGAGACGTGACAGGGTGAGGGCTTTGGGAAGGCATCATCCGATATGGATGTTCGACGTTAAGACTGTGGGAATAATATCCTCTGCATGCATATGCAACAGCAGGCGAGGTAGACTCCTATTTGAGCGACCCTGGAGGGATTGGACAAAACAGGGAGGCGCAGTGTTGACCGCGCTAGACTCCAAACCCTGACAATACTCGGGGACGAGATCCCTTCAAAAGCATCCAATTATGGGGTTAACTGCCATCAGATTAAACTCAGATTAAACTCAGATTAAACTCAGCATTGATATTTACTGTTACAGTAACGTCTGAAGGTCTATTTGCACCGCTTGAAAGGTGTTTATTCCTTCTTGGCGCGATTATCATCGTGTTGCACTCGTTCTTGGCACAATACTTCGAACCATCGATTGTGTATATCTTCAGCTTCCCGGTGGAAATCCCCCTTTGGCAGAGCTAAAAGCATCACAAAGCGAACAATGATGTATTCTCTATCCTATGACATCAGTTGCGTCTGCATTTTCCGCCGCTAGGCGTTTGTAGCCGTGTTGGATGGTTGCACAGTTGGGACAACTTGAGAACTACTCAGTTTGCTCCGAGATGCACGAGGTCTGAGCGGCAAAAGTGGTATGAGATGCCAAAGCAAAGCCCGGCGTTGCAAACTGTCCTCACCGCGAGTACTAAATCTCGTCTCGAGGCCTGTTGTTCATGAGGTGCCTGGTGGTGCGGCAAGATGAAGGCTGCGCCGTTTTGTGTTCCTTAACCAACAAAACTCACAAGTTAAACCTTGAACAAAGAAATCGCCAGAACACGAGTATATATATCCCTTCTTCCCGCCTACATCTCCTTTCTCTTTTCCTCCCGTATTATACACACCGACAGCATCCTGATCTCGACATCAAGTGACTTGCACAAAACAACGCCTCTCGTTCCAAAACACACTCGATAACCTACACAACTTTGTACGTTCACTCTGGGCTTCCTTTCGCTACGTTCAACTGTATCATAATGCTAACGCCTAGGATGTAGATTCATTTTCAACTCGCAGCGATGGCACCAAAGGGCAGCCGCAAAGGAAAGGGGAAGGCAACTGCTACGGCAAAAATGCCGACATCGGTTATAAATTGACGCCTGTCGTTTAATAGGGACCGTATAAAGGGATTCATCTCGGAACACATCCGTGGACTCATACGGATATGCAACGTTAGCGGCGTCAAGGAAGAGAGAGCCTGGGACCTCTCTCATGATATAATCTTGCTTGATCCAGTCACGACTCGCTACTTTTCACAATTCCAGCTGATGTAGCCGCACTGGAGGAGCAGAAGTTCACCTTTTCGGGAGTGGTGGGCAGCCTTCCGCTCATATATGGGGCAAATGTTTGACAAATCCCGTGACCAAATGAACAATTGCAGGTGGGACAACCCCCGTGCCTTCGGGGATCAAGTCTATCGCTCTAATCCGCAGACAACCAGCTCGGGAAAGGTTAAACGCACTGGTGAGCGTTTCTCTTGGTACGGTAGCGATGATCTCAGGGCAAAGATTGAGCCGCCAAGCTGCCGGCAGTACAAGCCAGGCGACTTCCTGGCCGTTAGACCACTGAATTGGGATGAGATAATCGACG